>Ga0208977_1000102_pt1 | contig 93113 bp, 92 predicted proteins | sample RifOxyA2_FD_184030 | JGI IMG/M metagenome (GOLD analysis project Ga0208977, IMG submission 184030) | Groundwater microbial communities from Rifle, Colorado - Rifle Oxygen_injection A2 (SPAdes) | ecosystem: Environmental > Aquatic > Deep subsurface > Groundwater | place: Rifle, Colorado, United... | reverse complement strand
GGTACGGTTTTTATTAGCCGTATCTTCGCCGTGCCGGGTAAGGTATAAATATTTTTTCATAAATCGTCTGGATAATTACTTATTTAATATTAGCAGTTTCATTTTAAATAAGCAAGGAGAAGTATATCGCGGTCGGCAGGAAATTTTCGCCTTTGCCCTTGATTTTTATTTAATTTTATATTAATATTAAATAAAATTAAATAATTATGAATATAAATGTAAAAAAAATATTCGTCCTGGAGGGTTTGCCGGGAACGGGCAAGACCACTATTATAAAATATTTTAAGAAAGAAGATGATTTTTGTGCGGTAAATGAAGTTTTGCCCCGTGATCCCGGATATGATTCCCCTCCGAACCGGGATTATTTCACGCATAGCGACATTTTAAAAACTGAAAAAATAAAAAACAGCCGGGCGCAGTATTGTTTGCTGGACCGGTATTTCATAAGCACCCTGGCCTTTAACTGGGCCCTGGATAAAACCTATAAAACCCGCGAATACGAACGCGTGTTCGCCTGGTACGAGGATGGTATAAAAAGGGGACGATTATTGATCCCAACCTTGACTTTTATTATCGAGTTAAGCGGAGAACGATCTTTTGCCAGAAAAAGAAGAGAGGCGGCGGAAGACAGCGATGTTCCTTGGCACAACAGAAAATTCGTGGAGTATTTTAAGGAATATTATAATATTTATTTCCGGGAAGTGTCGCCGCGGGAAAGGGCGGTAAAGATCAAAGGAACGGAAACAAGTGAAAACATAATCAATCTTATCAAAAAATATTCCCAGTCCAAAAATTATGCCACTGGCCAACTATCGCCAAGACATGCAAAAACGATATCAGCGGTTTGTCGGTGATTATATCGACGTTAATCTTGATTTTTTGATCAGCCTGGCGAAAAGAGCGGATAAAAAGGATATCCCCGCGGATATCAAGGAAATAAACAGCGAACTTCTCCTGGCCGGAAGCCGGGGAAAGTCGTCTGCCGTGAACGTAAAACTCGGCTTTCCTTTTCCGGTGGCGGAGGCGAGAAAAAAAATTATTATAAAATTCAACAATCAGTTCGATTTTTTCATAAAAGGGGAGAGGCTGAGACGGCTGCAGAGAAATTTCTTGCGGGAAGCGCTATCCGCCGGATTCGGATGCCGTTGGCGGGAGCTCGGATCGAAAAGGGAATTCAGGAAAAAATTCACGGAATTCTCCGCGGGCATAAACGGCCTTACTTACGTTGATCCTTACGGGTATATCGGCGATTCCTTCATCGGCTTGATCTTTCCGGACAGTTTCGGCCACGCTCTCGGTGTTAAAAAGTACCGGTTATTTTCGGGACAGCACGATCATCTCCTTGGGCAGGACGCGCGTCCCTTCGATATCGGCGGCATTATAAAAGATTACCGAAAAACCGGATTTTTGCTCATGCCTGATCTGATGGATAACCATTGGGATTTGACGTGCCGTCTGATCTTGGCGGCCGTAAGATACGACGGCGTTATCGCCGTTCCCGGCCGGTCGTTTTTACTGCGCATAAAGGATAAAAGCGTGGTCGCTTACCATCTAAGCGGACCGGATAAGTTCCTGCACAACCAGAACATAGAAGATTTTTTATCCGATGCGATAAGGGTATTCGTGGATGACATCAGCTTAAGACGGCCGAAGGCCGTGAAAAATAAAAGCCGCCGCGTTTATATAAATCCGTTGGCCTCGAAAAGCAACCGCTTTATGAGCGTGGAATTCGCGATCGGATTATGCCGGCGCTTGGAGGGAAAATACGACCTGATCTTGATCGGCGGCGATGCCGGAAACCGCGAACATTGCCGGTGGATAAGAAATTTCAAAAAAAATAAAACGAAAGATTCGCGCTGCAGTTTGAAATATTATAAAAATCTTAAAATTTTAGGACAAGAAATGACGGATAACGGATGCGCGGCCATGGTTACCGTCGACACCTCGATAGCGCATCTGGCGAATTATTTGAATATCCCGAATTTTACGATCTGTCCCCGCGACATAATGAATAACAGCAGCCTGCGTTCAATGGTGGGCGTGGCCCCGCTTGGTTTCGGACGGTATTACCGGAATCAGCTCTTCGCCCTGATCGACGGCTACTGCAATGTATCCGCCCGGCAAATGGACGATATTGTCGCCGGGATCGAATATAGCGCCGGATCGGATCCGGAAAAAACGCCGACACCCGAAAGCGAAAAATTATTTTTAAAGATCGGCCCGTTAAAGGCGCCGCGTGATCGAAATTTTATCCGGCAATGGGGCTGGACGCATCGGCTCTTCGATATCCGGTATTTCCTTCAGAATCTCGGACAGGATAATCCTGATTACGGCAGAGTACTGAAGACGGCCGTTAAGCTTTCTAACGTTTATAAAATAAAACAAACAATACTATCGCGCCAAAAAGGGGGAGAAGATGGACTGTCTGGGTGAATTTTTCATCGATGAACAGGGGAGAGCGGTAAAATGGGTGTCGATAGACGGAGAGTTGAAAAAATATTATGCCGGCAAGGACGGCGAAGGCGTCATCCAGAGGAATGAACAAGGGGAAGAATATATAGTGGTTGACGGCCAAAAGAGATATTGGCGGCGGGAAAGATCTTTTTCAACCGAAGGGGGATCGGAACGATTTTCCGAATTCGTATTTTTTATGCTGAAACCGGACGCCGTGCGTCTGGATATTTGCCGGGAAGTGATTTCGGGCTTGCGGGAGCGCGGTTTTACGGTAGTCGCCGAGCGTCCGCTTAAGTTCCACGAAGAGCTGGTTTGCCGGTTTTATTGCGAATTCATGGACAGGGATTGGTGCCGGGAACTGATCGAATATTTTTGTTCGCAGTCCGCGTTGTGCCTGCTTTTGAAGCCGGCCGTTGTCCCCGAAGAGGCTTTGCGGATTTTAAAGGAAATAAAGATGGCGATCAGGGAAAAATACGGCGCTAACGGCAATACCATGAAAAACCTGGTTCATTGCCCCGATTCCCCGGAAGAATCGTTGCGGGAAACACTCCTGATCTTTGGAAAAGAATTCCTTTCCGGTCTCTGTAATTAAAAAGAGGAGAAAACATCTCCTCTTTTATCGTCTGGATCAAAGTATTATATTCCCAATTCCCGGCACACGCGCTTAAAGCCTTCGATATTGTTCGGCCACTTAAGCATGGCCGGCACCTCGTCTTTCGAGACCCATTTCATCTCGCTGTGTTCGTGCGATAATATTACTTTCGCGTCCAAAGCGATCTCCGCCCCGTAAACGCGTTCTTTGAAATTACCGTTTTTATCGCTGAATTCGAACTCATAACCGCTGTCGATGATCTGTTTTATCTCTTCCATTCCGGTTTCTTCCCGGATCTCTCTCTTTATCGCCTCCTGATCGTTTTCTCCGGCCTCAACGCCGCCGGTCAGGGGCTGCCAGAATCCGCCGCGCTCGGGAACTCTTTTGAGGAGAAGGAATCTTATTTCCCCGGCCTTCGTCCGGCCGTAAAAGAATACTTCGATATGGAGTTTTTTGTCGTTCATATATTTTTAAAATTTATCTGCTTGATAAGTAAAGGTTCCAATACTATTATAACAGCAATTGAAAAATAATCAATCATTATAAAAATTTTGAACTTCCCCCGTGAAAGTGATAGAATAGAACAGTGGAAATCCTATAATAAATATATGTGGCACGTCTATATTTTAAAATGCGCGGATAAAACCCTTTACACCGGCATTACCACGGATATAAAACGGCGGACGGAAGAACATAACTCTTCCGTCCTGGGGGCGAAATACACGAGAAACCGGCGGCCGGTAATATTAGTTTATTCGCGCCGGTATAAAAGCCGGTCCGCGGCCGCCCGTGAAGAATGGCGGCTGAAGCAATTGCCGCGAGTCGAGAAATTAAAGATCATTAATCATAAAAATAAGTGAATAATATGGATGGAAGCAAGCGAGACAATATAGAGCCGGGCTTAAAAGTGGCGATCGTGCAGAAGCACCATCAACGCACCGGCGAATTGACAGAGGGGATAGTGGCCGATATTCTCACTAATTCGTTAACCCACCCGCACGGGATCAAGGTGCGTCTTGAGACCGGCGAAGTCGGCCGGGTGCAGGAAATATTATCCCGGTAATCACGGTAATCAAATGAAGAATCATGGTCAAAAATTTAAGATGCCCGAACTTCTGGCTCCGGCCGGAAATTTTGAAAAAATGAAAACCGCTTTCGCTTTCGGCGCGGACGCGGTCTATCTGGGTATTCCTGATTTTTCCCTCAGGGTCAGGGTAAACGATTTTACCATACCCGAGATAAAGCGGGCGGTCGAATACGCGCATGGCCTTAAGAAAAAAGTTTACGTGACCGTCAATATTTTCGCCCATAACGAGCACTTAAGGAAATTGCCGGCTCATATCGCGAAACTTAAAGCAATCGGTCCGGACGGGATCTTCATATCCGACCCGGGTATACTCGAGGAAGTTAAAAGAGCCTGGCCGGGCGTCAAGCTTATCTTGAGCACGCAGGCCAATTGCACCAATTCCCGCGCGGCTCGTTTCTGGCAGAAGGCCGGATGCAAGAGGGTTATTTTAGCGCGCGAGCTGGATTTAAAAGAAATCAGGGAAATCCGCGCCCGGGCGCCGAAATTAGAATTAGAATGCTTCGTCCACGGCGCGCTCTGCATGGCTTATTCCGGCCGCTGTTTCCTGTCTAAATATTATAACGACCGCAACGCTAATCTGGGCGACTGTTCCCAGCCCTGCCGGTGGGAGTACCGGGCCGCGTCAATAGAACCGGCGGGCCACGGCGCGGTGGAGTTACACGAAGAGGCGCATGGCACTTATATTTTAAATTCCGAAGATTTATGCCTTATAAAAAGATTGCCGGAACTGATCGCCGCCGGCCTGGACGCTTTTAAGATAGAGGGACGGGCCAAGAGTGTTTATTACCTGGCCTGCGTCGTGGGCGCTTACAGGCGGGCGATCGACTTCGCGTGTTCGGCTAAAGCGCCGGAACAAGTTAAAGATGAACTGGAGTTTTTATATCGGGAACTGGAAACGAAAACTTTCAACCGCGGTTTTACCGAAGGCTTTATGTTCGGAGCCGGGGAGGGGGCGCAGAATTTGAAAAACTCCCATAATTATCCGGCCTGGGAATTCTGCGGCCAGACTGTCAAATGCGCGAAAACGTCGGATGATAAATATAAAGTTTACGTCAAAGTCCATAATACCCTGAAATCCGGAGAGCGGGTGGAGATAATTTGTCCGGGTTATGATATAATGAATATGAAGATCGGACCGATGTTTGACGTTAAAAAGGAAAAAGAGATAAACGAGGCCCATGGCGGCGCCGCCGGGACGATGGTGGTCATAGAGAGCGAAAAGGAAATACCGGTTTATAGCGTCTGGCGGCGGAGCATTATTCGTACATTCGGTTTATAAATTTATGTTAAAACCACTGAATCCAGAGCTTAAAAATACAATGGAAAAAATTGATTCACTTAATGCAAGGGAGAAAAAATGGTACGAAGGTTTGCCGGGGGATTTTTGGAAGATGGAGGCGGAATATATGATGGAGTTTAAGGATCTGCATCGTGATTGGCCGCTTTACTCAGCTTATTGTAATCTGGAAAGAGATGATTTGGTCGGTAAAAAGATATTGGATATCGGCGCCGGCGCCGCTGAATTCGCCAAAGACGCCAAAGATATGGGAATAGATGTAACCGTAGTTGATCCGATATATTTTTCCGCTTCCGGCCGCAAACTTTTAAAAAAAGAAAAATTAGGCAAAGAAATAAAAAATTTTTTTCTAAATAAACCCAAAGAAACGCCGGGAGCCGTCGCCGCTTTCGGACAAGACCTGCCTTTTCGTGATAAAAATTTTGATGTGGTTAGCTCCGTTTATTCATCGTTCTATTACGCCAAGAGTCCCGAAGATATTATAAAAAATTTAGATGAAGGCTTGCGGGTTTTGAAGCCGGGCGGAAAGATGGTGGTTTTTCCATTATTGGGCGAGCGTTTAAATCCGGAAGAAGATAAGACTGAACCGAAATTAATGGGACATTATCCGGGTAACAAGGAGCGTAGTCATGTTTTTTGGCAACACATAGATAAACTTAAATCCCGGGGTGATATTGAGATTGTTCTGGGTGGTCCAAGATTATCAAGGGGTCACGATCAAGATGAAATGAGATCCGGCGACAGATATTTTTGCCAGCGTTTTCTGCAAATCACAAAAAAAATCAAGCTATACGATTCCGTTGAAAATAAACAAGATGAGCGCGCGGAAGAAAAAGAAGCGGCCTGACCCTGATCGCGTTTATAATAAAACTCCGCCGAAAGGCGGAGCTTTTGCTTTTAAGACGATTAACCCTCGAAGCCGAAATTGCTTTGAATAAAGCGGCCGGTATAGTGGGTAAGTATTATGACCAGAACCGCTATCGAAAGATGTTCGCCGATAACCATTAAAGGATTGTTTTTCTGGGAGCGGGCAATAAAATAACTCAGTATCCCGAGTACGGCCAGTCCCCAGGCGACGCTGACCGCGATCGCCGTCTGTAAACCAAAAAATATTATCGGGATCATGAAGGTTGAAGCGAAGAGCAGTTTCGAAAAAAAAGTCGCGACTGTGGAAGCCCAGGCTTCGCTGTGGCTTTTATTATGGTCGGACTCTTCGGAGACATGGATCCCGAGCGCGTCGGAAAAAGAATCGGCGATGGCGATGCTTAATATGCCGCCCAGGACCACGGCCCGCGAACCCGTACCGGCGTTAAGGCCGACGATCATTCCTAAGGTAGTGATCGTTCCGGAAGTAAGGCCGAAACAAAAACCCTTGATAGCTGATGATTTCATTTTTTTTGTTTAGTCAAGATGATGTAATTATACGTTTTTTAAAGTATAATCGCAAGAATCGCTTGACATGATTTTAAATTCGTGTTAAAATTATCCATTAATATAAATTGCATATATTGAACTTTAAAACGGCAACCAAGGAAATCCGAAAGGAGGTAATGGATGGTATCAGCGAGAAGTATGTCGGAAAGGGAGTTTATCGATGATCGCGCCATAGAATACTATAGTCGGAGAGCGGAGTATTACGATCTGGCCGTCGAAGCTTTCCACTGTATTTCGCCGCAAACGATTTTCGGATTCATTCCCGAGGAATTCAAGTTTCCCGGACAAAAGCTATTGGATATCGGCTGCGGCACGGGATTATCTTCCGAACCGTTTTTCCGCTCAGGTTTTTCCGTGTACGGAGTTGACGGCGCGCCTGGCATGCTGGAGCAATTCCGCGCCAAAGGTTTCGCCCGGGAATTGAGGCTTATCGATCTTAACCGGGAAAGATGCCCCTATGGCAACGGTTTTTTCGATCAGGTGGTCGCCTGCGGCGTAATATGTTTTTTTCCGGATCCTTCCTTTATAATCTCCGAAGCGTCCAGGACCCTAAAGAACGGAGGACTCTTCAGTTTTTCCTATAAACCATTCGATACGGATAAGCGCCCTAACCTTATCGCCTCCAGTCCGGTCGTTTATCGCCATGCTCCGGGGGACGTAAACAGTCTGCTCATTCAATCGGGATTTTCCCTGATTAAAAGCATGTTTTATCCGGCCTTCAGATCCTGCCGGGGATACATTGTGTATCACGCCGTAACCGTGGCGCAAAAAAAGTGATTTCGCGAAACAACCGCTGGTCCTGGACCTGCGGTTTTTATTGTTCCAAATTTATCCCTTGGCGGCCACCAGCCCCCAAACCTCCCCGGCCCCGGCGTCTTTAAGCACCCGGGCGCATTCGTTAAGTGTCGACCCGGTGGTGACGACATCATCGATCAGTATCACATTCCTTCCTTCTAAAAGATCGCCCGTCCAGGCGAAACAATCCCTGATATTGGCGAGGCGCTCGATTCCGGTAAGTTTGGCCTGCGGTTTTTTATGCCTGACGCGCACCAGTCCGCCCCGGACGTCAAGGCCGAATTTATCAGCGAGAGAGCGCGCCAGGAAGAAAGCCTGGTTGAAGCCGCGCCAGCGTTCCCGTTTTTTATGGAGCGGCACCGGCATGATCGTCGTTCGGGAAAGATCAAGGATAGCCCCGGGAACGTCTTTCAGCCGGTCTAACCCTCTCTTGTCGAGGCCGGGCCCGAGATGGATGCCGGACAGGCGGCTTCGGGTCAGGAGATCGCGCAAGAACAAGGACAGGTATAAGCCGAGGATATCCGCGAGGTCGCGGGCGAAATGATATTTAAGGCTTTTTATCATTTTAGCGAGGATCTTATTCTCGTAATCGCCGGCTATCCAGACGCCTTCCAGGCGGTAATCCGGCGCGCATCCGGAACAGAATCGCCCGTACCGATCCGGACGCTTGCAGCCCAGGCAATACTGCCCCTCTTTAAAATTAAGCCGGGAAAAACACCGTCCGCATAACCACGCGCCTTCATGTCCGCAAGAAAGGCATTCGATCGGAAATATCAGGTCTAAAATAAAATCACGCGTTTTTAGCACGCGATTATCAGACAAAAGATTTTTGATATTGCTTTTTATATCTTTCATTTCCGCTCATTTGCCAATATAAAAATCCTAAACACAAAATTCTAAATCATAAACAAATTTAAAATTCCAATGGCCTAAATTCAAAACAAGCGGAGCGTGGGGAAGGTTTTGGATTTTAGTGATTTGGATTTGTTTAGAGTTTAGGATTTATGATTCAGGATTTAGCCAAGCAAGATAATTCGACTTATTTTAAATTTATCTGGTGCAATTTTCCCGTTTTCTCATCCGTAAAATACAGATAATAGCCGTTATCCGAAATTATGACGTTAGATATGTTGTAGGTGCCGTCAGGTACGGCCAGAAGCTTTTTTTGGCCGGTTACGGGGTCGATCTTGTATAAATTGTCTTTGGTTCTTAGCCCTAATTCCGGGATCAGCCCCGCGCCTTCGGAAAGTTTTTCCGGCACGGCGCAGTAAAGTCCTTCGCTGCCGCCGAAAGCGCATTTATGGGCCCAGGTTTCCACGTTTAATTTTCTCCGGCCCGTACCTATGCTTTCGCCCTCCGCGTTCACGACCCAAAGGCCGGGTTTTAAGTTATCTTCGGTCGAATAAACGCTGTAAAGCAGGCGGTCTCCTTCGGGCGACCAAAGCGGTTCGAAGCCCCGGCCCTCGACCACGGTAGATTTGAAATTTTCATCATTCAGGCCCACAAAGAAAACTTCCTGGCGGTCGAAACCCACGCCCTTAGCGTAAGTGGCGATGATCTGGTTATTAGGGGACCAGTCCGGGTAAACCGAACCGGCATTTTCCCCCAGATCCTCGATTATGCGCGACCCCGAACCGTCTTTATTGGCAACGGCAAGCCAGCGATTATCCGGATCAAGGCCGATGCTCTTCATGACGATTTTGTCGCCGGACGGCGAGAAATCGAAATTTTCCCAATGCTGCGGAAGGGTGATCTGCTTGTCCGCGGAAAAATCATAAAGAATATTAGCGCCATCGGGATATTCGAGAATGGCCGTATTTTTATCCGATGCCCAGGTAATATTCCTTACTTCGTGGAATTTTTTGTCGGATAAAGGGGTAAGTTCCCCGTCTTTGCCCAAGCGATAGAATTTTTCGCTTTTCGGGTCGTAAAACTGCAGATCAGAACCGTTAGACCCCAGAGTGGGCCCCAATCCTCCGGTTTGTTCTAAGTCTTTAACGGTGGTCAACCCCCCTCTCGCTACCGGGCTGGCCGCGGCTCCGGGCAAGCTTGTCCGATCGGTACCCGTTTCGGTATGAATTATTTTTCCGGTGCCGGAGGCGGTATCGGGAAATCCGGCTCCGGTTCCGGTCGCCGTCCCCCCCGGTTCCGGTTCGAGGGTTACGGGCAAAGAAGATTTGAAAAACATGGCATATAATAAATAGCCAAGCAAAACCGTAATTAATAAAAAGCCTAACGCCAATAATATTTTTTTATACTTTGATAAAAATTCCATAGTTTTTAAAAGGTTTTGTTTTAAATCCCGTTTTATGTTATAATTAACATGCGAATAACTTTTATTTTTTGCCGCGTCTGATTATATTAATATTATATATTATAATAGGAAATATTACAAAGTTTGTTTAATCTTATCCGAGCGGTGAACAAAAGTATGGGTTTATCAAAAATATTGGCTGGCGCCAAAGGTTACATAGGCATTGATATCGGCAGTACCAGCGTTAAGATAGTAGAGCTCACGAAGGAGGGCGGCATAGCCAGGCTGGCCACTTACGGCTTTAGCGAAAACAGCCAGGTGCTCCAACAGGGGGATCTGCAGAAAGACGTAAAAAATACGGCGGCTATCATAAACAACATCTGTAACCAAGCCAGGGTGGTCAACCGTAATGCCGTAGCGTCACTGCCCACTTTTTCGGTTTTTACGTCGATAATAAATTTAAGCGGAGTGGCTAAAAAAGATATTCCTTCGGCTACGCATTGGGAGGCGAAAAAAGTGATTCCGCTGCCGCTTGAGGAGATGATGCTGGACTGGAAAGTTATTGATGACGCGGATCAAAAAGACAAAAAAGACACCAAAGTCCTTTTGACCGGCGCCCCTCAGCCGTTAGTAAAAAAATATATCAGTATTTTCAAGGAAGCGCATATTAATTTACTGAGCCTGGAACCGGAAACTTTTTCCCTGATCAGGTCCTTATTGGGCAATGACCGCTCCACGATCATGCTGGTCGAGATCGGCGCTTCAACAACCGATGTTTCGATCGTCGATAATGGCATACCGATGCTTAATCGCAGTATCGATGTCGGGGGATTGACCATCACCAAGGCTATCGGCAGCCACCTGAACATAGGCCTGGAGAGAGCCGAACAATTCAAATATGATATGGGGATAAGTTCGATCGAGTCGCAAACCGAGGTTATCCCCAAGACGATTGTTGAAACGATCTCTCCGATAGTGAATGAAATGAAATACGCGATCGGCCTTTTCTCAAGTAAAAACAACAAGAAAACCGAAAAGATAATATTATCGGGCGGTTCGGCATTACTTCCTAATCTGGCCAATTACCTGACCAAAGTCTTGGATATCAAAGTCATCGTCGGCGATCCATGGTCCCGGATCTCTTATCCGGTCGATCTTAAGCCTCTCTTAAACGAAATCGGCCCCCGTATGTCCGTAGCTATCGGTTTAGCTTTAAGGGAGATAGAGTGAGGGGTTAGCGGTCAGGCTTTAACCTCTTTGGTCTTAGGGCGTCAGGCGGCCTAAAGCCCAAAATCCTAGAGCCTAAATACTATAATCCTAAAGCCTAGCGTCTAAAGCCTACAGCCTAGAGCCTAGAGCCTAAAGCCTAAATTATGTCCAATGATATAAATTTTATTTCGGGCGGAAAAATGCGTCGGATCGACGATAACGGCCAAAACAGTAAAAATGGCGGAAGAGAAGTGGTCTGGACCAAGCCCGACCCAATTTCTCCGCCGGCCGGTAAAACGCCGGGCGCGGCCCAGCCGTCCAGCACCGGAGGCCCGGCCGTAAATTACGCGCCGGAGGATAAAACCGTCCGAAAAGACCAACCCGCGGAGGAAAAAGGTTTTTTCAGCCGGATAAATAAGATTTTCCCCTCTTCGGACAACGATCCAAAAGACACCCGGATAAATTTTAAGAAAGACAAAGAGCAGTTAGCCGAATACCGGGAGGTTTTTAAGGAGGAAAAGAACAAAAGAATATCGGAAGAGCCGGCAGTGCCGAAGGCCAAGCACGCCGAAGGCCTCTTTACCACTCCGCAAAAACTGGCCGTTACCGTCAAAAAACCGAAAATAACGAATTTACGCGATTTCATGGATCTCGCTTTGTCCTTCGGAAGGGACCGGCTCAAGACTCCCGGCATACTTAAAACAAACCTGATCAAAGACGAGGTAACCACTTTTTTCGACTGGAGAAAGAATCTCCGCGTCTTGTTCATTAATTTAACCTATACAGGATTGGCGATAAGCGTAATCTATATCGGCCTGGCCTATTGGGAGAGCCGGGTCAGCGAGTACAGCCTGACCGTGATCAACCAGATAGAAGAGATCATTCCCCAGATCAAAAGAGCGGAAAATGAGGCCGAAAAAATAGACGCCTTCCAGAAAAAGGTCGATTTAGTGAGCGATCTTTTCGCTAAACATATTTATTGGACTAATTTTTTCCGGTTTTTAGAAAAAAATACGCTCTCCGAGGCTTATTATATCGGAGGGTTCAGCGGTGACACCAAGGGGGAGTATACCTTTGACGCGGAAGTAAGCGATTATCCTAGCGTGGCTGATCAAATTACGATATTAGAAGCGAATGAATTCGTTACCGGCTTAATAGTCGAAAGCGCGAGGCAGGAGATGTCAAAAAAGGAGACTTCGGCCAAAAAAAACGAAGCTGAAAACACCGGAAGCGCGACCGATAAAGAAATGAAAGTGAATTTTTCATTATTGATAAAGGTAAAGCCGGATATTTTTTATAAATAGCCTATGCCTGAAGCAAAAAAAAATCCGACCCCCGCGGAGAAGGCGGCCGTCGGGAAAGAACAAATCACCAGACTTAATCTATTTTTCCTGGATTATTTCAGGTTGATTACCCTGGCGGCGATGCTGTTATTTTTCGCGATCGGTTTTTTTTATCTGCTTAAACCGAAATATGACACGATACGCCTGAATATAGCCGAGTCTTACGAGAATAAGCAGGCGGAATACGAACAGCTGGAGAACTACCACCGGAATCTTATCCAGTACTCCAATACTTATAAAAATATAAGCCAGGCGGATAAAGACCGGATCAACGCGATGGTGCCGGAAAGCGATTCATACAAGGAGCTTTATTATCTTATGAACGATATCGTATCCCGGCATTACATGATCCTTAAAGGCCTGAAAATAAAACCGGAAGATGCGCCCGTGGCCGTCGATAAGCAGGCTGCGGGAAAAACCGATAAAGAAGCGAACGCGGCCAGACAGGGAAATATAGAGGTCTCTATGGAGATCATCGGCGTTAATTATGACGGATTAAAAAAATTATTAGCGACCATTGAAAATAACCTGAGACTCATGGACGTTAATAAGATAGATTTCGATCCGGGTGCCAGAACCGTTACTCTGGAAGTCGCGTTATATTATCTGAAACCGGCCAGTAATTAATTAGCCTAGTATTTTAATATGAATAATGACATCGAACCAAAACCCAAGCGAAAACATATTTATGTCATTGGGGGAATGATCATAATTTTGGTCTTAGCGGCCATATTCAGGTTGGTATTATTTCCCTCTGCCCTAAATAAAGAAAAGCTGATAACCCCCTTGGGCTTAAGTAATATTAACATTCAGCCAAAAATCATCAAGAAAAAAACCTTTAATGCCGATATCGTCCAGTTGCAAAAATATCATGATTTACGGGAATCCGGGCTGAATATAAGAACCATCGAAGAAATAAAATTCGGCAGAGAGGATATATTTTCGGAATAGGGAATAATCCTAAATTTTATCGGTAAAGGCGCCCAAATTATGATCAACCAAGACAAGCTATTAAAAGATCTCCAGGACAGGGGAATGATAAAATACGACCAGTTGAACCTGATACTTGAAGAGGCCAAAGAAAGTAAAAGGGGGGTGGAGGAAATATTGGAAAAAATAGTGAATATCGAGGACTTGACCCAGGCTAAGTCCAGGTTTTATAATCTGGCCTATCAGAACATTACCGAATTGATCATTAATAATAAGGTTTTGAACATCATTCCGAGCGAAGTCGCGCAAAATTATAAGATCATCTGCTTCGGAGAGAAAGACAAGAAGATAAAAGTCGGCATAATCGACCCGGATAATTTTAAAGCCATCGAGGCGGTTGATTTTTTGGCGAAAGAGAACGATCTTCAGGCGGAATTTTTTTTGATATCGAAAAACAGCTTCGAGGCGGCATTTAAACAATATAAATCCCTCTCCAAAGAACTGGACACCGCCCTAAAGACCCGCGCCAAAGCCGAAGAGGACCAGCTTATAGCCATAGAAGAGAGAAATAAGCCGCAAACAGGGGAAGAGGTAACGAAGAGCGCGCCGGTGGCGAAAATAGTATCTGTGATCATCCGGCACGCGGTTGAGGGCAAATCATCGGATATCCATATCGAGCCTTTGAGAAACGAAACCCGGGTGCGTTACCGCATAGACGGGGTTCTGCACACCTCCCTTGTCCTTCCTAAAGCCATCCATAACGCGCTGGTGGCCCGTATCAAGGTATTGTCTAATTTAAAACTCGACGAAACGAGGATCCCCCAGGACGGCCGCATCCGGATGATAGTCAACGAAAGGGAAATAGATTTCCGCGTTTCCATACTGCCATTGGTGGGATTCGAAAAGGTGGTGATGAGGATATTGGATACGACCAAGGGCGCACCCAAGCTCGAGGGTCTCGGTTTTCAGGGGCGGCAGCTTCAGCTCCTCCAGAAAAATATAAAAAAAACCGAAGGCATACTTCTGATCACCGGCCCTACCGGGAGCGGAAAATCGACCACCTTGTTTTCGCTTTTGGATATGCTCAACAAAGAAGGCATAAATATCTCAACCCTGGAAGACCCGGTGGAATACAAAATGGAAGGCGTGAACCAGTCGCAGATCGCTCCCCAGCTGGGATATAATTTTGCGAGCGGACTCCGGTCTTTTTTGCGCCAGGATCCGGATATTATCATGGTGGGCGAGATCCGCGACGAAGAAACCGCCGAATTGTCGGTGCATGCCGCCTTGACCGGCCACTACGTGCTTTCCACCCTGCACACGGTTGATTGTTCCGGTGTAATAACCCGCCTCGTCGATATGGGCATCGAGCCCTTCCTGATCGGTTCTACCCTAAACACGGTTATCGCCCAAAGACTTGCCCGGAAGATCTGCGAGTTTTGCCGGGAGGAAACAAAAATACCGCCGGATTATCTTGAAACTATAAAAGCCGAGCTTACTCAGATCGGAGACGAGTACCTTAAGGAGCTCATAAAAGATTTCGATATAAATAAACTTAAATTCTTTAAGGGAAAGGGGTGTCCGCGTTGCGCTAATACGGGCTATTCCGGGCGGGTCGCCATCGCCGAAGTGCTTGACGTCAATAAGCAGATAAAAGACATGATCATCGAAGGCAAAAAATACATCGACGTGGATACTATCAGAAAAACACAACCGTTCGTAACGGTCAGGCAGGATGGTTTTTTAAAGGTCATACAAGGTAAGACCACCATAGAAGAAGTGCTAAGAGTTATGTCTGATTAGGGCTTTAGGCGTTAGGTTTTAGGATGATAGCTCTATTGCCTAAAACTCGCCCTAGCGCCTAACGCCTAGCGCCTAACGCCTAGCGCCTAACGCCTAGCGCCTAACGCCTAGCGCCTAACGCCTAATATATGGAAGTAGCATCGATTTTTATCGGTAAAATTTTAGCCGAAGCCGCTAACCGGGGGGCCATGAGCCTTCATTTATCGATCGGTAGCCAGCCCCGCATCCGGGTCGACAACGGACTCTTGGCTTTGGAAAGCGAAAACATCATCGATCAGGAGATCATGAGCGGCATCATCAATTTCGTCTTAAGCGAAGAGGACGTCGCCAGGCTTAACTCAGACAGGGAAATAGTTACCGTTAAGGAATTTTCCGGCAATTTGCGCTTTCGGATCAATGCTTTTTACCAGAAGGATCTGCCGTCCTTGTCTTTCCATTTTATCCCCGGCGCGATCTTAAACTTTAAGGAACTGGGACTCCCGGAAACGGTTAGCGCCATAACCGGGCTTGAATCCGGTTTATTCATAATAGCGGGGCCTTTCGGATCAGGCAAAACCACCACGGCCGCGGCGTTTCTCGAAGAGATCAATAAAAACAGCAACAAATACGTGATCACTCTGGAGAATCCGATAGAATATCTTTTCGTGAACAAAAGCAGCGTTATCGACCAGCGCCAGATCGGCCGGGACGTCCATACTATAATAGACGGCCTGGATTACTGCATGAACGAAGACGTGGACGTTCTTTACGTGGCCGAGATCAAAAAAGATTTTAACGCCGCGATCCCCCTGGTCTTGAGCCTCGCGGCCGGAAATTCCCTGGTCCTGCTCGAGATAAACGCCGACAATTCGATCAGCGCCATCGAAAAGATACTGACGGCCGCCGCCGGCACATCGTCCCGGGAAGCGGCCCGATACAACCTGGCCGACGTGCTTTCCGGCGTGGTCGTGCAGAAATTATTGCCCCAGAGAGGCGGCGGCCTGGTTCTCGCCACCGAGGTTTTACTGGTTAATTCGGCCGTCCGCTCGCTTATCCGGGAGGGCAAGCTTTTCCAGATAGAAAGCATTATACAAAATTCTAGAAGAGAGGGGATGGCCAGCATGAGCAAATCGGTCGAAGACCTTGCCCAGGCCGGAAAGATAAACAGGGATAATATTTACTAACGCGCTTCGAGAAGCCTAACGAGAGCCAAATATGTCAAGATTCAAATACCAAGCCACTAATTCTCAAAACCGAAAGATAAGCGGCCTGGTCGAAGCCAGGAACGAGAACGAAGCCATTGAGATCCTTAAAGACAAGAGTTACGAGATAGTTTCTATCGAGGAGAAACGGTCCGGTTTCGGAGGGGGCATAAACAATATTTTTAGCAAGATCTCCGCCAAAGACCTGGTGGTATTTTCCAGGCAATTTGCGGTGCTTATTTCAGCCAACGTCGCCTTGGTGCAATCATTAAAGCTTTTAGTCGAGCAGACCAGCAACGAAAAATTGAAAATGGCCATATCCGAAATTGCCGATGAGGTGGACGGAGGCACTAAACTATCCGATTCCCTGGGCCAGCGCTCCCATATTTTCTCGAATTTTTTCGTTAACGTGGTAAGATCCGGCGAATCCTCCGGCAAGCTTGACGAGGTTCTTAATTATCTGGCCGACGAACTGGAAAAGGATTATGACATGACGAGCAAGATCAAGGGAGCTATGATCTATCCCGCCTTCGTATTTTGCGGCCTGGGCGGCGTAGGGGTCGTCATGATGATATTCGTGGTGCCGAAGTTGACGGCCATGATGGCTGAAACGGGCGGAGTATTGCCGCTTCCGACCCGGATCTTAATGGGTTTTTCCGACGCCTTGGCGAATTATTGGTATGTTTTCCTGGCCTTGCTGGTCGGATTGGTGCTCGGGTATAAGCAATTGGTCAGGCTGCCGGCCGGCCGGAAGATAGTCGATACTCTTTTGCTGCGCGCGCCGATCTTCGGAAAATTATTCCAGCGGATATATCTCGTGCGGTTCACCCGCTCCTTCCAGACCCTGATCGTCGGCGGCGTGGCCATCGGCAAAGCCCTGGATATAACGTCGGAGGTGGTAAGCAATGCCGTTTACAAAGAGCTAATCAGCGAAACCAAGAAAGAGGTGGAGGACGGCAATTCCATATCGAGCGTTTTTGTCCACAGCGATCAGGTGCCCTCGATGGTGTCGCAAATGCTTAAGATCGGGGAGAAAACCGGAAGATTGGATATGGTCCTGGAGCGGATCACTGATTTTTATACCCGGGAAGTGAACAATATCATCGCCAACCTCATGACCTTGATGGAGCCTATAATAATGGTCACGATGGGCGTCGGGGTCGGGATAATGGTTGCGGCCATAATCATGCCGATGTATCAGATGGCGACAAACATGTAAATAGTATCCGCGTGAGAATCGCTTTTCATGTCAGTCGTAATTCCGGCTTTACGGATATCAATGACGGCCCCGCTGATTTTACGCGGATTCCTACGCGGATTTGCCGCAGATATTAGTCTGATATTTGACGGTTATATTGGATGGTTTTTGGCTTTTGTGGTATAATATAAATAGCTTTATAACATTACAAATTCACAAATCAGAACACAAATTCACAAATATGTCCGTTTTTTATGAATTTATTCAGTAAAGTTGTATTTGTGCATTTGTGATAAAATTTGTGTATTTGTAATCATAATATTATGGATAATAATTTAAAAAAATTACAACTCAAGTTAAAGGCGGCCGCGTTCATGCTGCTCGCGGTCGTGATCGGCGGTTTCTTCGTTTTAAGCCTTTTTTACCGGGAGAAAGCGGCGCTGGCCCTGCAGGGAAATTACGATAAGGACGCGACCACCCAGAATCAGCTGACATTGACCGAGTGGAATTACCTGGATGATGATTTTTTGAAAAAAGAGGGGGATACCTGGGCCGGTCCGGGAGCGCTTAATATGGGAAATCACGCCATTACCGGACTTAACACGAATTTATCAGGTCCCGCCGCGACGGACGCGGCCAATGTCGCTTACGTCAACCAGGAGATCGCGGCCGGTCCGACTTCCGGCGGAGGGGAAATATATACGGTCTGGGGCAATAATGCCTGCGGCGGCGGTTCGACCCTTCTTTATGGCGGTATCGCTTTAAGCGCGCCTTATAATACCCCGGGAGGCGGCAGCAATCCGGTATGCATGGAAGGCGGCGATCCGGGGGCGGGTTTTACGGCGATCTATGCCGACAAGATGTACCCGGTCGTAACCGGCGCTGACGCCAATCTGCCCACGAACTCGGTCGATCCGGGAAGCACTATCGCCGGCGATCGGATCGTCCGCTGCGCGGTCTGCCATTATCCGGCCGGAACCTGCTATACGAATTACGGCTCCTGGGACTGTAATGGCGGCAACGGCGGATTTTCGCCCGTTTACGACGGCTACGTGCTGGGCAGTTATAGCACGAGCGCCGGAACCTACGTGAATTCAACGAAAAGGGCCTGCGTCAACCGGATATTTAACGGGGCGGCGGCCGGGGGGAATATGGGAGCGATGTGGTTCGGCGCGCGCATCGATAATAATTACGGCCTCGCGAGCTATACTACCGGCGCTTTCGTGAAGTGTTCGGTCTGCTGCAATTAGTTAGTTTTTAGTCTATGGTTTTTATGTACAAAAATAAAGTTTTACTTTGGCTGGTGATTTTTTTGACCGCGGGAAGCATTTTTATATTCAGTTTAACGGTTTTAAAGCCGGTTTTGGCGGTATTCGGCGATTACGACCGTACCGAGGCTTCATTATCGATCGGCGACTGGAATTACCTTAACGATGATTTCGTTTTAAGGGACGGGGATACGATGGCGGGGGACATAAATATGAACAATAACGGGATAAATAACCTGGCGGTCATACCGGCGGACGCGACCAGCGCGGTCAATGCCGGCTATGTAAATTCAAGGATAAACTCATCGGCGGGCGGAACAACTTATATTAATTGGGGCCGGGCGGATTGCGCGGCCGGCGATACGTTACTCTACGGCGGTTTCGGTTTCGGCGCGACTTATAGCGTCATGTCCGGCGGGGACAACGATATCTGTATCCAGCTGCCGGCCGACGCGGAATTCGCGCATACCGGACTGATAGCCGACAGGATGTATCCGTCGATGTCCGGCGGATCTCCCTGGATGCCTTCCGGATATGACCCGGCCAGATCTTTCGTAAGGTGCGCGGTCTGCTACCGGAACCAGAGCGCATGCTATACCGGCTACGGGACGCATAACTGCAATAAGGGAAATTTTACCGATAAGGCTTACGATGGTTACGTCGCGGCCGGCATAAACGAGAGCCATACGCTCTCGCGGGAAAGGAACTGCGTGAACCGTAATTTCGACAACACCGGCGGAGCCGCCACCACCTGGGGGGCGGCCTGGTACGGTTCCCGGATAGAAAATAATTTTGGACAGGCCGGCTACGACAATCTCGTTTTTATCAGGTGCGCGGTCTGCTGTAATTAATGTTATCGCCTTCGGCGACCCGCAACTACGAATGCGGGACATGCGAATGATTCCGCAAATTATATGGATAACTCATACGAATTATGAACAAAAAGGCAATAATTATAGCATCAATTCTGATAGTCGCGGCTATAGCCAGCGGGTACTTTTTGGCGAGATCAAGAAGCGGCGGCGGTTTTTGGGGTCCGGGTACGGAGCCGAAAGATCTGACCGGTCTGGAGCGATCAGTCTTTGAGGGCGAGCTGGCCGGAATAAGCGGCGTGGCCATAAATTTAAAAATCTTAAAAGAAACAGGCGATATGCCTCTGCCGGACAAAGAGCGGGAATTTGAATTATTGAAAATAGCGGTCGGCAAGGACGCGGAGATCGTTAAGCAAACGGATGCAGTAAAACCCAAAGAGCAGTTTATCGCGGAGCAGGATAAATTTAAAGTTGAATTCGCGGCAATGACCAAAGAAGGAAAAAGCACGGCCTGGCTGGAGGCGCCTGATTGGCAGGTATCCGAAAAGATCGCCTTAAACAGCCTTAAAAACGGCGATAAATTAAGAGTTTACGCTTATCGGGACAAGGATAATACTTATTACGCGCGGAAAATGATCGTTATGAGGGCGGAAAATACCGTAGAGGAATCCGGCGGCGGGCAAGCGCCCGGCGCGCGTGTAGAGCTCTCGGGCGTTATCGAGGAAGTACTAAGCGGCCTGATCAGGATAAAAGAGACCGGCCCGACCGGCCCTACGGGCGAAAGCCTTAAGATCGTGATCACCGGAGAAACCAGGATAATCAAAAAAACCGTGAAAACCGCCGCGCAGTTTAAAAAAGAGCAGGCGGAATTCAGCGCGAAAATAGCCGCCGGGGAGGCAAGGGGAGAAGAAGTATTGGATCTGGAAGCCCCTAACTGGTACGTTACCGCGGAAGCCGGTGTTAATAATCTTTCTGTGGGCCAGGAGGTAAATATCTACGGTGTAAATGATAGTAATAAGAACGATCAAATATTAGCGGAAAAAATAGAATATACGGTAAAGTAAAAGCAATTACCACCCCTAACTCAGTGGCTCTATATTTTTGTCATTTGTGGAAAAATATGGTATAATTGTGGATAAGTACGTAATAGACTATATGGGCGTGTCGATCCCATTATCAACAAATATTATAAACCGTACTCGTTGATTTAATTTCTAGAATTAAGTTTGCGAGCGCGAACAATAGATCGGAGGTGAATTATGAGAAATAACAAAGGTTTTACATTAATCGAATTATTGGTCGTAATCGCGATCATCGGCTTGCTCTCATCTTTAGCGGTGGTGTCTTTGAATAATGCCCGGCAGAAAGCCCGGGACGCCCGCATAAAGAGCGATCTTAAGCAGGTCAGTACCGCCCTGGAGTTAGCTTACAGCGAAGACGAAGAATACCCGGTTGGTGATGGCGCTTGTGGCGGCGGAAGTGGACGAATAATGGTACCGAATCTTATAGCCACTGCTGATCCTATGTGCTGCGGCAACGGCAACCCGATCATATCATTAACAGGTGAAAGCGTATTGCAGGCCCTGCCTTGCCATCCGGTTACCGGTTCGAGCTATTATTTTGAAGGTACGGCCGCCGGCGACAGCTACTGCATTGCCGGAGAGTTGTACGACGGTACCTACTTCGCCTGCTCTAACGGCTCCTGTTTCGATAACGGCGCCAATAACTGCACGGAACTATAATCTGAGATCATATAAGAATAATAATACCCTGCGCTTTACCGCGGGGTATTATTTTTGGTATAATATAGTTAGCTTATAGCTTATAGTTTTTAGCTTTTAGGTTTTAAAAGTCGTTTTTTGGTTATTGTAAGTTAAAATCCTTAATCTTATGGAAATAAAAAGACAAATGGACCCGAAAAAGAAGAAAATCATCCAAGCCGCCGCCGGCGTCCTGATTTTTCTGTTGGTGGCCGTTTTTACGGGTTTTATAGTGAATTACGCGCAAAAGAGTGCCCGCGATACCCAAAGATTGTCCGATATAGCGGGTTTGCGGTTCGATCTCGAACTCTTTTATCACAAATACGATAAATTCCCTCTGGCGGTTTTAACAGCGAAAAAAGAGGATAAAGAAGCCTGTTCGGATAACCTGTGTCTGGATTACGTTCCGGCCGATCCCTTAAGCGGGGCGGCCTACGCTTATACGCCCTGCGCCGATCCGGAGAACGTTAATTGCGGCGAAAATATCGGCCGCCCCTTAAGTTATATGCTGATCTATACCCTTGAGACCGACAGCATCGGTCTTTTTCCGGGAAACCATTTTGCCTCCCCAAAGGGTGTTTGCGCCGATCCGAGCTGTTTGCCGGCAAGATAAATAAGTGAAATAAGTAAAATACGATAAATAAAAAAGCCGTTTTTTATTTTACTTATTTCACTTATTTTGTTTTTTTTGTTTATGGAAACGCGTTTTAATAAAATTTTAGACTTATTGGCTGAAATACTTATTTTGGGCGTCGTTTTTCTGGTGCCGATATTTTTTTCCCCGCCTTTTTTTATCACGGCCAATACCTTTGAACTCAATAAGATCGTATTATTTAAAATCCTGACCTTGTGCCTCCTGGCCGTTACCGCGTTCAAGGCCGCTACGGACAGAAATTTTCTCGCATTGGCAAAAAAAAGGCTGGTTTCCTTTTCCTGGAACTGGCTTGTTATCGGCGGATTTTTTCTGGTTTTAGTCCTGGCTACGGTTTTTTCGATCGATCCGCAAAAAAGCTTTTTCGGCTCTTATGACCGCCAACAAGGACTCTCCGCGCATATTTATTATCTGCTGTTTTTCATAACTCTGCTTTTTAATATTTTTTCTTTTAAGCAGATAAAACGGATATTGTCGTCCATAGTCTTGTCGTCCGCGGTGGTCTGCGGCTACGGTTTATCCCAGCAATTAGGATATGATTTCATGTCCTGGAGCGAATCGATCGAGCAGACCAACCGGATAACCTCGACTTTCGGCCAGCCCAATTATCTGGGGATCTATCTTCTTATGGTAATGCCGATAACGGTCCTCGCCGCCGTTTATGCCCGGAAGAGGATAATCGGTTTTTTGTGCGCGGGAGTTTTGGGTCTGGAATTATTGAACCTGCTTTATATCTATAGCTTAAGCATCTGGCTGAGTTTATTCCTGGGTGTGGCGGCGACCGGTATTTTTTATCTCCTTCTTAACCGAAAAAACGTCGTTTTCGCTTTGCGGGCCGCTTTAAGGAGTCGTTTTAAGAAAGTAATGCTGCCGGCCGCGATCCTGATTCTGCTGGCGGCGGGGTTTTTTTACGGCCTGCAGGATTCCTGGTTTTTAAGCACCAAGATCAAGCAGGTTTTAAGCCTCGAGGGCAGCGCCGGCACCAGGCTGATCTATTGGCGGGCGGCCTGGGACGCTATAAAGCAAAAGCCGTTTTTGGGCTATGGTCCGGAGACGCAGGCAGACGTCATAAGCGGTTATTACGACAAGGATTGGGGGGTTTACGCCTATGTCAATGTCCGGCCGGATCGGGCCCACAATATCGTATTCGATACCCTCTTAACCGGCGGCTTATTGGGACTGGCCGGATTTTCAGCCCTGCTTTTTTCGCTGTACCGCTTTTTATATCTGGGGATCCGATCGGGCCGGAATGAATTGTTCTTCTATCTGCTGTTTTTGGCCGTTACTTCTTACCTTATATCATTGTTTTTGAATTTTTCCTTTGTCACGTCCGGCGTATATTTTTGGCTGTATATAAGCTTGATATTCCTGTCCGCGGCGAACCTGCCGGAAGCGGAAGAAATAAGGGAAGAACCGGAGGAACGGCCGAAAAAGAAGACGGCTGTTGTTTTCAAAGCGGCCGTGTCCGCCGGAGTCGTGCTATCGTGTATTTTTATGGTTAACCGCCAGATAAAAGTCGTGGTGGCGGATCATTATTATTTTGGCCTGGATACGGCCGCCAGAGATAACGATTATTTTACGGTATTAACGTTATATGATTATATCGACCAATTAAAAATAACGCCTTATTTTAAAGAGAAATCCGCCGTTCTTATAAGCGGCCTGATGATGGGATCGAAAGAGGCGGACTTAAGGAAGGGAGGGGATAGCGCGATTGGGGAGGTCTTGCCGGAAATCAAGTCGGAAAGCTATACCGCCGGTCTTCTTAAGGCGAAATTATGCGCCGGTTTAGCCGCTCCTTATCAGGCGGAATTCTATGAACAGTCGGAAGCCGAGTATCGCCGCGCTATCAATCATAGTCCCCGTACGCCCGGCAATTACACGGAACTGGCCAATCTTTACCGGATCTGGGGGAAAAACGACGAAGCGATCGTGAATTATAATATCGCTTTAAGCCTTTTGCCGGATATCTCCGATCCGCGCCTCGATTACCTGCACCAGGAGGCCATCGGCCGGGAGATGTGGCGCGATCACGGCGGCATAGGCGATATTCTTATGGCCGAAGCCGATTATGGCGGCGCCCTGGACCACTATCTTTCGGCCGGTCATTTTTACAGGAAAGAACCCATGGTTTATTTTAAGATTTTGCAGGCTTACTACCGATTGGGCGACCTGGACAGCGCTTTGGCTTACGGCAGGCGCGGCTATAAGGAATATCCGGGGAATTACCTTTGGCCGCATACGCTCGGCCAGCTTTATTATGAAGCCGGAGATTTTACGGAGGCCCTGCGCTTCACGGAAGAGGCGCGCCGGATGGCACCCAACGATTGGGCGGTTAGCGAACTTATCGGAAAAATAAACGAGAAAACCAATGCCCCCAGGACAATACTCGACAATTAGGGAATTCCTGAAGAAAAGCGCTATCCTGGTCAAGGTAGTAAAGAAAATCAGGATTTTTCGGCATTTTCGCTGGTCCGACTGGAGGGACGGCCGCAAGATCAGATTGTTCTGGCTTGTCGAACCGTACACGACGGTCGGTTATGACCGGTTAAATAACGCTTACGAGCTGGCGGTCCGCGTCGAAAAGGAAAAGATCCCCGGCGACTTAGTGGAATGCGGCACGTGGAAGGGCGGGTGCGCCGCCGCCATGGCTTACGCGGCCGGAAGAGGGGAGGGCAGGAAGGTTTGGCTTTTTGATTCGTTCGAGGGCCTGCCCGAGCCCGGGGAAGCGGACGGTCTCTTGGCCAAGGAGTTCGCGGCCGACAGGAATACCGGCAAGCTTAAGCCGATCAACGAATGCGTGGCGTCCGTCAGGGATGCGGAAGAGATATTTTTCGACAAGCTGAAAATAAAGAGGGATAGCGTAAAGATCGAGAAGGGCTGGCTGCAGGATACGCTGCCGGCGGCATCCGCGAATATGGGACCTATCGCCATCCTCCGTCTGGACGTCGATTGGTACGAATCGACGAAGATCTGTCTCGATCATCTGTATGATAAAGTGGCGCCCGGAGGATACGTGATATTCGACGATTACGGGCATTGGCCCGGCTGCCGTCTGGCCGTCCAGGAATTTTTTAAGAAGCGGAATATAGATCCGGATTTGAAGGTTATCGATTATACAGGCAGGTACATGAAAAAAAATTGATCCGCTCCCGGGATAATGACGAGAATTTATGCCTATAAAAAATACGCGATCAGACTGGAACGAATTCGCCCGCTTAAACGCCGATTGGGCCGTTTTGGCCGATCCGGAGAAAAAGTACCGGCCCTGGGACAAGGATGAGTTTTTCCTGACCGGAAGAACCAGGGTCAAAGAGATAATGGACCTCTCCGCGGCCGAGGGCCTTGAACTGAATTCCGGCCGGGCGCTTGATTTCGGCTGCGGCGTCGGCCGTCTGACCCGGGCCCTTTCCCCGTATTTCCGGTCGGTCAAAGGCGTCGATATTTCCCCGGAGATGATCGGGCGCGCCGAAAAAAATCTGGCCGATCTTGCTAATGTCGAATTGGCGGTTATCGGGCCGGAATGGCGCGCCCTAGACAGCGATGATAATTTCGATCTTATATTGTCCGATCTGACCTTGCAGCACCTGCCCGATCTTCGGGCCGTGCGCTATTATTTGAATTTATTCGCCCGGATCCTGCGGCCGGGCGGAGTGTTGTTCTTCCAGCTGCCGTCAGTGCCTGGTTATTCTTTATTTAAAACCGCCATGCTGGAATCGCGGGGAGGGCTATATTATTTTTTGACGGCTCTCGGATTTTCCCGGAGATTTTGTTTTAATAAATTGCGCTTGTCGCCCCGGATGCGCATGAATTGGCTATCCGCCGCCGCGGTCCGGGAAATATTCGAAAAACACGGTTTTTCGCTGCGGATTTATGGCGACAAAGGTCTGAATACCGGCTATCTGGTTTGGCGGCCGTAGACAGGTCGTATGATGAAAAAATTTTTAAAAAAGATAAAACCGCTGATTGTCGGGGATTATTCGCCCGACATCGCTTTCCGGTACCTGCCGGTCAGGGATATTTTAAAAAAAGATGGCCTGACCGAGGCGCGGATACTGGAGGTCGGCTCCGGCGACCTGGGTATAACCCCTTATATCCGGCGGGAGGTCGTCGGTTTAGATATTGCCTTCGACCGCCCCGGCCCTTATCTTAAGGCCCTGGAATACTCCGGTTCCGGGTTTCCTTTTCCGGACGATAGTTTCGATCTGGTTTTAAGCGTGGATAGCCTCGAACATGTCCCGGCCGATCAACGTCCGAAGATGATAAGCGAGATGATCAGAGCGGCCGCGAAAGCCGTCGTGATCGTGGCGCCTTGCGGTTCGAACGCGGCGGCGTCCGACCGGGAATTGGCCCGATACTATAAGTCTATCCACGGAAAGAGCGATAAATTTTTCGATGACCATATCTATAACGGCCTGCCGGAAAAAGACGATGTTGTAAAAATGTTTGAAGACGGCGCCGCGCGGATCAGCAAGAGAATAGCGATACAAACCCGCCCCCTTTCAAATATCCGCCTCAGGAGATTTTATATGAAATGCGCGATCAATCCCGGTATATTGCCCAGTATTTTATATTATGGTTTTTTACCGCTTTTGCCCTTGAGGAAACGGCTGAATTTCGGACAATGTTACCGCCGATTATTTTATGTAAAAATATTATAACCATTATATTATTGATATATGTGCAACGCTAATTGCGTCATATTCGGCGTAAAAAATTTAAATGATCCCGAGGTGCGCGGGAAAAAAGTGATCGAAGTGGGTGCTTTGGACTTAAACGGCAGCCTCAGGCCCGTGGTTCAGAAATTAAACCCCGTGGAATATATCGGAGTGGACATAGAGCGCGGCCCGGGCGTCGACCGGATCTGCCGGGTGGAAGACCTGGTTAAAGAATTCGGCCCGGAAAGTTTCGACCTGGTTATTTCCAACGAGCTTTTGGAACACGTCAAAGACTGGCGGACGGCCATAGCCAATATAAAAAATATCTGCCGCCCCGGCGGAATTATTCTTATTACCACCCGATCCGGCGGCTTTCCCTATCACGCCTATCCGCACGACTATTGGCGCTATGAGCCGGAAGATATGAAAAAAATTTTTGCCGATTGTGAGATCATAGCCTTAGAGAGAGATCCTGAGGCGCCGGGGGTATTTGTTAAGATCAGGAAACCGGATAATTTCGTTGCTGATAATCTAGACGATATCGGCCTGTACTCGATGGTGTCCGGTCGGAGAAAGAAAACGGTCGAGCCGAAAGATTTTTACCGCTTGCATTATCGCAAGGCGATAATAAAAGAAAAATTAAAAAATATTTTAAAATCTTTGTTTGAATAATGCTCTTCAACTCCATACAATTTTTGATATTTTTCGGCGCCGTGTTCGGTTCATACCTCTTGGTCCATAAATTTTTTTCGTATAAAGCGGAAAATCGGCTTTTACTCGTTGCCGGCTACGTATTTTACGCGGCCTGGGATTGGCGTTTTTTATCCCTGATTTTTACGTCAGCGTTGATTAATTTTTATTGCGGAGAGAAAATTTTTTCCGGGCAGGACGAGCGGGAAAAAAAGCGGTATTTAGTTTGCGCCGTATCCGCCAACCTGCTGATCCTGGGTTTTTTCAAATATTTCGATTTTTTCGCGGCCAATCTCTCGGCCCCGCTCTCCGCGCTCGGCCTCGATCCGGGCATCGGCGCGCTCGGCATTATCCTGCCGCTCGGTATTTCGTTCTATACTTTTCAGGCCATGACCTACGTGATCGATATTTACCGGCGAGAAATGAAGCCGACCGATGATTTTCTTGATTTCGCCCTTTTTATTTCTTTTTTCCCCTTGATACTCTCCGGGCCGATTGAGCGGGCTAAAAATCTTCTGCCGCAAATTACCGCCAAGAGAACATTAAGCCTAGACAAGTTTTACGAGGGGTGTTTTTTGATATTTTGGGGATTTGTCCAAAAGACGGTGATCGCCGACAATTTTGGCGCCAGACTGGTCGATCCTGTTTTTAACGGCGCCGCCTCTTCGGGCGTCTATGTGCTGATCGCGGTCTACGCCTTCGCTATCCAGATCTATTGCGATTTCGCCGGCTACTCCAATATCGCCCGGGGACTGGCCAAATGTCTGGGAATAGAGCTTACGGTAAATTTTAACCTGCCTTATTTCGCCGCCAACCCGAAGGATTTCTGGCGCCGCTGGCACATAAGCCTCTCGTCGTGGTTCAGGGATTACGTCTATATACCCCTGGGGGGGAACAGGCGAGGTCGGACGCGGACGATAGCCAATCTTTTCATGACGATGGTATTATGCGGTTTTTGGCACGGCGCGGCGTGGACTTTTGTGGTTTGGGGGGCTTTTCATGGAATCTTACTGGCGGTCCATAGGTTTATTTCCGGAAAGTTACCGGCCGTGAGCGGCCGTTTAGCGTCAAAGTTTTTTTACGCCGGCCAGGTATTTTTGTTCTTTAACGTTATTTGTCTCGGCTGGCTTATTTTCCGCTCGTCCTCCCTTAAAGAGGCCTGGGAGCTGGGAAGAAACTTATTTACCGGCTGGGATCTCGCTCTGACCCCGCACCTGGCGATCAGCCTTTATTATTTCGTGTTCTTTTCGGCCTGTCTTTTTGTCGTTGAATTTTTCCAGTACCGCCGCAATGATCTGATGTATTTTTACCGCGCCCGTCCGGCTGTCAGGATATTATTTTATCTCGTTTGTTTTTATTTGATCATCATATATGGATGGAGTGAAACCCAAGAATTCATCTATTTCCAATTTTAAAGGCTTGCCCCTGATTCTGGCCGCCAGCCTGGTTTTGTTTTTTTTGAGCGGATTCGCGTTGGCGCGGACGGATTTTATCTGGCGTTTTTTTTACGTGAATAGCCGTCCCGCCACCGACCACTTCCTGCGCAAAGCGGCCGAATTGCGCCTGATCAGCCGCGAAAAATCCGGACAGCGCGTTTTCCTGGTCGGTTCCAGCGTCGCTTATGAAGGCTATGACGAAGATTACCTGAATTTACGCACGCCCGGAACGGAGTTTTATAATTTCGGGTCCGGAGGGGTCACTCCCATAGAATTATTTCTCTTAAGGAACGAATATATCGCGAGGCGGCCGGATACGGTCGTATTCCCGGTTTTCGTCGGTGATTTTTACGGAAAAGCGAATTATGCCAGCCTGAAATATTTTTTTAAATTCGAGATCCTGCCGCGGATAATATCGATCGTCGGGTGGAGGGATCTGTACGATCACCGGCGGGAGATGATCGATTCGATGATCGGAAGGATCGTGCCATTTTACCGTTATAATAAATCGATCATCCGCTCGATCGAAGCCGCCGCGAGGGACCGCGTCCTGGGGATTTACAGCGGCGCCCCGGAGGTCGCGAAAAAAACCGGACAGATGTCAGCCGGTTTTTTCGAGGAACTCGCGGCCGTCGAACCGAAATTTAAAAGGACGGAGCACACGGAACTGCGCCAAAGGTTGTTTCTGGATTACGCGCGCGATCTTAAAATTTCCGGCGTCAAATTAGTTGTCGTAAGAGCGCCCATGAATTCCCGCGTGACCGAGATCAGCGCCCCGGGACTGGAAGAGGAAATGGACGATTGGCTGCGGGCGGCGGCCGCGGAATATGGTTTTATGTATATCGGAAAATCGGAATTGCCGGCTTTTGCCGATAACGAATTCGTCGATTTTACCCACTTAAACGAAAAGGGGAGAGAGAAGAACTCCGCCTTTCTACTTGATTATCTGGATATCGCCGGGTATCTTGAATAAGCATGAATTTTATTTATGGATAAATGCGTCGTTTGCGGACAGCAAGATAATAATAAAGCGATTTTCCGGGAAGACGGCATCGATATATTGCGTTGTCTGAATTGCGGCCACGTTTACTCTTCTTACGACGCCCCGGAGAACGATGCCGGTTATTTCGGCGCCGATATCGGCCTCCAGGATCATTTCTGGTGGCGCGAAGCGCATGAAAGGATGTACCGGGATTTCGGCCGCCGTTTCCTCGCAGGCAAAAGCGGCCGCTTGCTCGACGTCGGTTGCGGCCTCGGGTATTTCGTTAAATTCGTTTCCGAATGGCCGGGATGGGAAGCTTACGGCTCCGAAATATCCGTCCCGGCGGCGGAATTCGCGAAAAAAGAATTGGGGCTGGAGAGCGTAATCGCCGGAGAGGTCCAAAGCGCCGGGTTTGAAAAAAAATCATGGGACGTGATCACGCTTTGGGACGTGATCGAGCACGTTCCCGATCCTCATTCTCTTTTGAAATTCCTTAATTCGATCTTAAAAGACGACGGCGTTTTGTTCATACATACGCCGAATATAAAAATCCAATTGCCGAAAGCCCGGCTGAAAAAACTGATAATAGGAGAGAAACCGGGAGCGCATTATCTTGAAGCTAAAGATCACGTGAACGTTTATTCCGCCCGATCTTTAAGCGCGGTTTTGGCCGCGAACGGTTTTAACGGCATAAATTTCGTTCACCTGCGTCCGATCCAGAGCGTTGCCGGAAGCAAGAATGTTTTTTTGAGGGTTATTAAGAATAGCTGGTTTTACTTCGCGAAGTTTATCGGGTTGATTACGGGAAATAGAGTTAATATTGATAATTTATTCGTGATAGCAAGAAAATCCGGAAATTAGAATATTAGATATTGGATATCAGATATTATGCTACAAGTTTGAGTCGTTTTAGAGATAAAAACAGGCACCAGGATTTTGTACCTGTTGTCATAATATCTAATATCCAATATTTTATTTTTTTAAATATTAAAACATTATTATATGATATACGCTGTATTAATAATCATCTTTGTTTTCGGTACAATGATCGGTTCTTTCCTGAATTGTCTGATCTGGCGCTTGCATAAAAAGGAAACGATTTTGGGCCGGTCTTATTGTCCCTGTTGCCGTCACCGAATCGCCTGGTACGATAATATCCCGATTTTAAGTTTTATTGTATTGCGCGGAAAGTGCCGTCATTGCCAAAAATTAATTTCATGGCAATACCCGGTCGTTGAATTGATAACCGGCATTTTATTCGTAATGTCTTTTATTATAAATTTTCAATTTTCCCTCCAAACCGGCGGGCAGGCAATTTTTTATCAATATCCAATATCAGGCGTTTTGTCTTTGATAAAATTTTGGTTTATTATAGCAGTCATGATCGTTATATTTATTTATGATCTGCGTTGGTATTTGATTTTAGATATCGTTACTCTGCCTGCCTGCGTGATCGTTTTTTTGATCAATTTAGCGCTGGGAATGAACTGGCAGAATTTGTTTATTTCTGGTATAATAGGAGGTGGCTTCTTTCTTCTTCAATTCGTGGTTTCCGGAGGGCGATGGATCGGCGGCGGGGATATCCGTCTGGGTCTTTTGATGGGGCTCTCGCTGGGGTGGCCGGGAATCATAAGCTCTCTGACCTTAGCTTATTTTATCGGTGCATTTATCGGTCTGGGGCTTATCGCGTCCGGAAAGAAGAAACTGGGTTCAAAGGTGCCGATGGGCGTATTTTTATCCGTCGCCGCCATAATAACGCTCTTTTGGGGAGAGAGAATAGTGGAATGGTATTTGGGAACGTTTTTGAATTTATAAACCCACGAATTTACGAATTTTTACAAATCTACAAATAGCGGTTAAAACACGAATGTAGATTGTTTGTAGGTTTGTGAATTATTTATCCCGTTTTTTATTATTTTTGAAAAGCGTGACCCCGCTACGGCGGTGATATATTTACATGAAAATTAACCCTATAATTTTATCCAGGTGTTATTAAAAATAAACAACAACCAAGGTTATACTTTAATAGAGCTTCTCGTGACCGCTTCGATCATGGCCCTGATGTCCGCCGTGGCGGTGGCGAATTATAAAGATTACGGCCATTCCCGAAAATTACAGATGGCCGCGCAGGTTCTGGCGAGCGATATCCGGATGGCGGCCAGCTACTCCCTGTCCCAAAAAAAATTCACCGCTCTTCCGCCGCGGGGAGGATGGGGGATATATGTCCGCCGGCAAAATCCGAATAATATTTTCTATATCCTGTTCGCGGATTCCGTCGTCCCCGCGGATCACCGGTACGACGGCGCTGAATTTTTTCGCCAGATAGACCTTGAGGACGGGGTAGTGATAGACAATATAATATTCCACAACAGCCTGGGCGCGGGTTCAAACGTAAATTCCGCCTCGATAACGTTCGAGCCGCCCCATCCGGTCGTCTGGATCTGCGATCAGTCCGGAGCATGCAACGCCGCCAACCGCGGCAGCGAACTCGAAATAGTGTTGTCCTTGGGTTCCGACGCCAGAACCGTAAAAGTTAACGCCTCGGGCATGGTGGATATCGATTAGGACCGGATGCGGAAGCCGGCCCTGCACCAAAAATAAAAATATGATATCGAACGATTTAGTAAAAAATGAAAAAGGCATGAGCATCGCCGAAGCGGTCATGGCGATCTCGGTCATAACGATCGGTCTTTTGGGCGTGTCTTCCCTGGCGATCCAGAATATCCAGATCAAGGGCGTAAACCGCAATTATCTGATCGCTTCGATGCTGGCCCAGGAAGGAATAGAATTGACCCGCAACATCCGTGATCAGAATTGGCTCAATATCCAAAACGATCCCTCCGACCCCTCTTTGGCCTGGGACGACTGGATAACGGACGGATCGGTTCCGCCCAATGCCGCGACTTTCACGATCGACCATACCAACACCTCCGCCAATCCGCCGGACCAGACCGTCGATGATATCGCCGATGCCGGCGCCTTGCTTTACGTTAATGACACCGATAATTTTTATACCCATAATCCGGCGGGAGCGACCGCGAGCATTTTCCGCCGCCTGGTATCGGTCCTGGATTACGGCGACTATTTGGTGGTAACCGTCGCGGTGGGATGGCCCAAGGGGGAATACGTGGTGGAAACGTATTTATATAATTGGAGATAATTTGTCCGGGGTTTAGATTTTAGTGCTTAGAATTTAGTTGACAGTTATGCGAAAAATTATAAATAATAATCGAGGCCTGACCCTGATCGAGATCGTCGTGGCGACCGCTTTGTTTTCCATGGTGTCTTACGCCGCCGTGGTCACTTTCCAGGGCGTCATGAAAAGCCAGCGTTCCACGGTAATTTCCCAGAACGTTCAGGAATCCATGCGGTACGCTCTGGAGATCATGGGCAAGGAGATGAGAATGGCGCAAAAAAGAATATCGGGCGATTGCGTGCTGTCCAACAACAACCGCATTTATGACACGAACGACGCTTCCGGCGTCGGCGATTCTTTGAGCTTTATCAACAGCCGGAAGGCCTGCGTAACTTATTCCCTGGTCGGGGGGCGAATAAGGATCAATCGTTTCGGCGAACCCTCGTCGTATTATATAACTCCGAATGACATCGTTATAAACGATTTGTCTTTCCGGGTAGTGGACGAAGGAGCGAATACGGTGCCGCCATCGGTCCAGCCCCGCGTGACCATTACCCTGGAAGCGTCCATGGCCGGCGGCGCCGGAGTGCCCGCGGAAAATGTCCGGCTGGAGACCACTATTTCGGCAAGAAGCTATCAATAAAGACAGGTTTTGGCTTGTAGATTTTAGGGGCTAATATTAAAATGAAAGCGGAGAGATTCTGGTTATGAAATGCCAAATTACATATTCCAAATATCAAATAAAATTCAAATCGCAAGTTCAAAACATCGTCTGTTAATATAAAAATTTTGAGTTTTTAATTTTAATACTTTAAGAAATCCACCGGCGAAGCCGGTCGTCCACGGTTACACATTGCGGACGAAGTCAGATATGCTCATTTTAGAAATAAACGGATTTGAAATATATCGAAAGTGAGTTTACCCGTATGATCGTTGTTGTTTGTCATTCCCGCGAAAGCGGGAATCCAGGGGTAGGCGGGATTAACTATGTGTTATGTATGCGATTATTGGTACGGATCAATCCTGGATCCCCGATATCCGCCCCGGGCGGATTCGGGGATGACAAATTAACGTTTTGGAAAATAGGACGAAGTCCGTTAACTTATAATTCCACCGACGAAGTCGGTGCGTAGTTTAATTATTCGGATTTGTTTAGAATTTAGAGTTTTGGGTTTAAGATTTTTAAGAAGCAACAAGAATGATTTTAAAATTTTAATTATTCCATGAATAAAATAATCAAAAGTATAAATAATAATCAGGAGGGCGCGACCGGCCTGATGCTGGCACTGGTAATACTGACGGCAATTCTGTCCATTACCTTGGCGGCCAACGAGATCGTCAGGCATGGCGTATCGTTTTCCTGGCACCAGCTCCATTCCACCAAGGCTTATTACGCTTCCGAAGCCGGGATCGAGCAGATCCTTTTCGGTATCCGCAAGGAATATTTAAGGTTCGATCAATGCGCCGGCACCGGCGACTGCATCCAGTTTTCCGGCTCTGATATCGCCACTATCCCTTCGACCGACAATATCGACTGCGACAATACCTGTCCGAATGCCGGTGCCGTTAAAACCCTGTCCAACGGCGCTTCTTTTTACCTGGCTTACGCGAGTTCCACCTCGGCCTATATAGCCACTAACACCGTCGTCTCTTTCGGAAGCTTTGACAGCGCCAACGACATAAACCGGGCGGTACAGATAGTCTATTTAAAGCATTTCTGCGTCGGCCCGGAATGCGCCGCCACCGCCGACCGATCCTGCCTGGATATCCTTAACAAAGGAGGATCGACGGGGGACGGCTATTACTGGATAAATCCTTTGGGTACTTTGGAATTCGAAGTTTATTGCGATATGTCCGGCGGCGGCTGGATAGAATTGGCCCCCTATAACGGCGTCCACGGCCACGGACTTTATATGTGCAGTTATGACGCCGCGCAAAGCGCCACGGAATGCGGACTACCCCTCGGCCCCGCGTCGCCGTACCCCGAAACGACCTGGGTGTATAATTCCAATACTGCCGTCGGCCAGACGATAGCTCCGGGGCACGATACCAACGACTGCCAGAATAATTTTACCTGGCAATACGAATCCGGGCCGGGAAATATCCTTACGAATGAAGCCGTGTACCAGATATCGCAGATAATTACCGAAAAAAATTTCGATATTCATTCCACCTCCTGCGATGATGATAATCGGGCGGCTGACGAAGGGCATTGGAACGGCTTCTTCGACCGCGGCGGTTCCGGCCCTTATTACAGCGATTGCTCGAGCGGAAATATGGCTTATTGCGACAGCATTGTCGGCAATATTTTCGATACCTGGCCCCTGCCGATCGACGTCTGCTGCTCCATAAACGAGGGCGGCGGCGGCGGGAACGACCCCGGAGGAGGGGTTTTCATGGGATTCAGCCGGCCGGATCTGAGAGTGAGATAAATTACAAATGCACAAATTAAAACACGAATAACACCAATGTCCATTAAACATGTTAATCCGGTATTTGTGAATTTGTGATAAGATTAGTGTATATGTAATATTATTATGAGCAAGGAACAAGTAAAAAAAAGAATAGAAAAGTTAAGGCGCGAGATCGACCGTCATCGTTATCTTTATCATGTTTTGGATAAACCGGAGATGAGCGAAGCGGCCTTAGACAGCTTGAAAAACGAGCTTTTTAACCTGGAAATGGAATACCCGGAACTGATCACGCCCGATTCGCCCACCCAGCGGGTGGGAGGGAGAGCCCTGGATAAATTCGGAAAAGTTACGCATGAGACGCCGATGATATCGCTTTTTGACGCTTTTTCCCTTGAGGACATGGACGACTGGGAAAAACGGCTGCGGAAACTGACTGCCCGGAAACTCGATTATTATGCGGAACTTAAACTGGACGGATTGGCCGTGTCTTTGCGCTACGAAAAAGGCTTGCTCGCGAGAGGCGCTACCCGCGGAGACGGACGGACCGGAGAAGACGTGACCGGAAACCTTAAAACGATCGAAAGCATACCGTTAAAGCTGCGGATTCCGTCCGAAGACGAGCTTAGGGAGATCGGCCTTAAATCCGGACAGGCGAAAGCGGTGTTGCGCGCCATCCAAAGCGGGGCATTAGAGATTCGGGGCGAGGTTATCATGACCAAAAAAGTTTTCAAGGAGCTTAACCGGAAATATGAGAAAGAAGGCAAGCCGGTATTGGCCAATCCCCGGAACGGGGCGGCCGGTTCGATTCGGCAATTAGACCCCGCGCTCTCGGCGGAAAGGAAATTGTCTTTTTACGCTTATGAATTATCAACCGAACTCGGTTTGGACAGACACGAGCAAAAGGGAAAGATCGCCGGATTGTTCGGCTTAAGGATATTGAATGAAAATAAATATTGCCCCGACCTTTCCGCAGTGGAAGCATTCCATGATCACTGGGAAAAACACCGGGAGAGCCTGCCCTTCGAAGTTGACGGGATCGTGGTCAAGGTGAACGATCTGTCCTTGTGGCCGGTTTTAGGCACGGTCGGCAAGGGGCCGCGCTTTATGATGGCCTATAAATTCGCGGCCGAGCAGGTAACGACCAAAGTAAAAGACGTTGTCTGGCAGGTGGGACGCACCGGTACCATGACGCCGGTGGCGGTTCTCGAACCCGTACGCGTCGGGGGGGTAACGGTAAGCCACGCCACGCTCCATAACATGGACGAGATCGGGCGGCTAGGCCTTAAAATCGGGGATACGGTCGTTATCGAGCGGGCCGGAGACGTGATCCCGAAAGTGATCCGGGCGTTTCCTGAATTGCGCGCCGGCCGGGAGAAGGATATCAACGCGCCCGAATTCTGCCCGATCTGCCGGTCGCGGGTAGCGCGGACCGCGGGCGAGGTGGCTTACCGCTGCGTCAATCCGGAGTGCTATACCGTGAATTTGCGCCGTCTCGCGCATTGGACCTCGAAGGGAGCTACTGATATCGACGGCGTAGGCCCGAAAATAATCGAGCAATTGGTCAAGGCGGGATTGGTATCCGATATCGCCGATTTTTACGACCTGAAGGAAGGCGATCTAAAGCCCCTGGAAAGATTTGCCGATAAATCGGCGGAAAACCTGGTCAAAGCGATAAGCGCGAGAAAAGAGATAGATTTGGCGCGGTTTATTTACGGCCTGGGGATCAGGCACGTGGGAGAGGAGATGGCGATCGCGCTGGCGCGGGAAATCGGTCATCGGATATCAGATATTAAAGATATTGATTCGGTCGTTAATGTTTTGCGAAAGATGACATCCGTTGATCTGGAAAATATTGAAGATGTGGGGCCGATCGTGGCCGGGAGCATATACGACTGGTTTCATGACCAGAAGAATATAAAAGTTCTCAAAAAGCTGGAAGATAGGGGGGTGGCCATCAGAAAACAGAGAACAGAGAACAGAGAACGGGCAAAACTTAAAGGCAAGACGTTTGTTTTAACCGGTACCCTGGCGGGTTTGACAAGGGATGAAGCAAAGGCTAAAATAAGAGAAATAGGGGGTTCGGTTTCATCTTCGGTCAGTAAAAACACGGATTTCGTGGTAGCGGGAGAGAACCCGGGATCGAAGTATGATAAGGCGAAGAAGCTGGGGGTAAAGATACTGGACGAGGAAGAATTTATAAAGATTACGAATTCACGAATTTGATCACAAATTCACAAATTATGATTGATGTTCGTGATAAGATCATCCACAAAGAGTTGAGTTATGAAATTGTAGGAATTTTATATGATGTTTATAATGAATTAGGGTTTGGATATTCTGAAAAAATATACGAAATAGCTATAGCTAAAGAATTGGCGGCCAAAGGAAAACAATTCAAAAGACAAGCGTCGTTTATTATTTCATATAAAGGGGAGTGTGTAGGTAGATATTATCTTGATTTTATAATTGAAAATAAAATCGTACTTGAATTAAAACGGGGAAATTATTTTTCTAAGAAGAATATAGAGCAAATCAAAGGATATTTAGCGGCAACTAAAATGAAGTTGGCAATATTGGCTCAATTTACCGCTAACGGAGTTAAAATATTTAGAGCGTTTAATCCGAAAAATAAATGTTAGTATGGTATTTGTGAATTCGTGTTAAGATTTGTGAATTCGTAATTATATGCTTACTAAAAAAGACATACAACACATCGCCGATCTGGCTCGCTTGGATTTGACCGAAGAAGAATTAGATAAATACGGGGAGCAGCTAACCCGGATTTTGGGATATATCGACCAATTGCAGGAAGTAAATACCGACGGGGTTGAGCCGGCCGCGGCCGCGACGGGCGAGAATGTCTGGCGGGAAGACGAAGTTTCGGAATGGGACGAAGGGGAAGTAAAAGAAGCTGTGGGCGAGGCGCCTGAGACGGAAGAGGGGCAGGTTAAGGTAAAAAGAGTTTTGTGATTACAAATTCACAAATTAAATCACAAATGCACGAATATTTATAAAACATGTTGATCTGTGTTTGTGAATTCGTGATAAGATTTGTGTATTTGTAATGAAATTAATGAAGCTAAATGAACTAACAATCAAAGAAGCCGGCGAGAAACTGCAAAGCAAAGAGATCACATCGGTCGAATTGACTCGAGATTGCTTGGCGCGCATTAAAGCGGTTGACGATAAGATCAGGGCCTGTCTTACGGTCTGCGAAGAAGAGGCGATCGCGGCGGCCGAAGAAGCCGACCGGCGGATCGCGCGGGGGGAATCAGGCGCTTTTTTAGGGATTCCGTATCTGGCCAAAGACAATATCATGACCCGGGGCGTTAAAACCACGGCCGCTTCGAAAATTTTGGCCGATTATACGGCGCCTTTCGACGCTACCGTAATAGAAAAACTTAAAAAAGCCGGGGCCGTGCTCCTGGGCAAGACCAATCTAGACGAATTCGCGCATGGCGCATCGACGGAGAACAGCGCCTTCGGTCCGACTCATAACCCCTGGGATCTTGACCGGGTGCCGGGGGGTTCTTCCGGCGGTTCGGCGGCGGCGGTCGCGGCGGACATGTGCCTTTTCGCCCTAGGAACCGACACGGGCGGGTCGATCCGCCATCCGGCCGCTTTTTGCGGCGTGGCCGGTTTAAAACCTTCTTACGGACGCGTCTCCCGGTTCGGTTTGATCGCCATGACCTCCTCTACCGACGTGCCCGGACCTCTCGCTAAAACCGCGGAAGATGCGGAGCTGGTTTTAAAGGTGATCGCCGGACGGGATAAAAAAGATCCCACTACGGTCGATCCAAAGAAAGCGCCGGCAAGATCGGTTTTATCGCTTTCGGGCTTAAAGATCGGATTGCCTAAAGAATATTTTATCGATGGTCTTGAGAAAGACGTGAAAGATATCATCGAGGGAGCTAAAAAGAGATTCGCCGAATTGGGCGCTCGTCTGGTCGAAGTCGAATTGCCGCACACAAAATACGCGGTGCCGGTTTATTATATAATAACGCCGTCGGAAATAAGTTCTAATTTGGCCAGATTCGACGGCATCCGGTATGGACTTTCCGTTTCCGAAGCTACGGGCCTGCGGGAGATTTACGCGCAGAGCCGGGGCCGAGGATTCGGACCGGAAGCGAAAAGGCGCATTATGCTCGGCACTTACGCCTTGTCGGCCGGTTATTTCGATGCTTACTACCTTAAAGCGCAAAAAGTGCGGGCCAAGATCAGGGAGGAGCTGGATAGGGTCCTTGATACCGTCGACTGCCTTTTAACCCCGGCCACGCCTCACGCCGCTTTTAAGATCGGCGCGCAATCGGATGATCCCTTAAAGATGTACCTGGAAGATATTTTTATGGCCGGGCCTTCGCTCGCCGGATTGCCGGCCCTGGTCATTCCGGCCGGCCTCGCGGACAACCTGCCCGTCGGATTGCAGCTTGTTGGCCGGCGGTTCGACGAGAAAACCATACTTGATATCGGACGGATTTATGAAGAAGCGGAGGGACGGACGATAAAGAAAGAATTGGATCTATAACAAGAGATCGGCGACTAGTATAGGCGCTAATATCATAGAGGCTAAAGCCGCAAGTTCTAAAAGAGATTTTATAAAGTTTTTTGAAATAGCTTTAAAATCAGCAAATGAAACTAAATATTGGATTTGTCTTTTAAGAGACGGTACGGATTTTGGTAAAAAAAAGAAAGATACTTTAAATAAAGACCTTAAAGAGGCGGAGGAAATTTCAAGAATGCTCGGTTCCAGCCTGCTCACTCTGAAAAACAAAAAATAACTTTGAATTTTTAACTGTGGTTTTGCGCTTTGCGTTTTGAGTTTTGATTGAGTTAAATAAAGATTTTTCAAAAAATTATATAATAAATGATTTATTAATAATTTTCACTTAAAAATTATGTGGTTCCGCAAAAAGAAGAATCAAAAAAAAGAAAACCGCAAATTCATCGCGGCCGTGGCCGTCTTGATCGTGCTAGTGGCGGTTTTATACGCCACGCTGGTTCTAAACGGCAGGAAAACGGCGTTAGATATTAAGCTTGCTGATGTTCCGACGATTCAGGATGATGCGGCTGTCATAACCGAGGCTAACCGGCAGGCGATCGAAGACGCCGAGCGGGCGGAATTTTTAAAAATCAGACCGATAGATCCGACGGATCATATTAAGGGGGAAGCGGGCGCACCGGTAGAGATAATAGTCTATAGCGATTTTGAATGTGAATTCTGCGCCAATTTCAGCGATACGCTTAAGAAGGCGGAAGAAGAGTACGGCGAAAAATTAGCGATCGCTTACCGGCATTATCCCTTAAGGCTTAATCCTAATTCGGAAGCGGCCGCTATCGCCTCGGAGTGCGCGGCCGAACAGGGGAAATTCTGGGAAATGCACGACAAGCTTTTCATGGATAACAAGAACAATAACATGGGTCCGGAGCAATTCAAGCAGGACGCGGCCGCGATCCAGCTGGACCGGGTTATGTTCAACCAATGCCTTGACATGGAAAAATACAAGGATAAGATCTGGACGCAATTCGCCGAAGGCAAGGATGCCGGGGTAGCGGGCACTCCTAACAGTTTCATAAACGGCGAACCCGTGCCGGGCGACGTGCCGTTCGAAGATTTTACGGATAGCGCCGGAGTTTCGAGAGAGGGAATGAGGATGATAATCGAAAGACATCTTGGTAATAGTATTCAGCGCTAAGCATACGGAAGGAATGATTTAAAGATATAAGAAACAAGACACAAGGGTACAAACAAATTTCAAATCACAAATTATCAAACGATTTTTGTGATTCGTGATTTGAAATTTGAGATTTGTTTGGAATTTGTGTCTTGTATCCTTGTGTCTGACTTTATGCCGGGGTTGCATTTTTTTCATAGTATTGTATAATGCAAAAAGATCAGCGGAATTAAATTTCCGAATCGGAGAGTTCACCTAGCGGCCTATGGTACCTGCTTGGAAAGCAGGCGGGTTAACGCCCACGAGGGTTCGAATCCCTCACTCTCCGCTCGCATAAAAATACCCATATTTTGGGTATTTTTTCTTGACATTTTTTGAAAAGTATGCTATTTTTTATATAATCTTGCATAAAAATGATCGATCCTTATAATTAAATTTTAAAAAACGGGAGGGAATAATGGAATTAGCGACGATTTTCGGCGTCATGGCCGCGCTCCTGCACGGCACGTCTTATTTCCTCTATAACCTGCAGGCTAAATCAGGAAAATCCACACCCAATATCGCCAGCTGGGGTATCTGGGTATTTTTAGCCGCGTTAAACGCGTTTTCATTCCGGGAAATGAGCGGTAATACGGTATTGGCCCTGCAGTTCTTTACCGGTTCGGGTGCATGCGCCCTGACATTCCTGTATGTTTTAAGTATCGGAAAATTTGCCAGGCCAAAACCCAGGGAAGCGGTAGTATTGGCGCTCGGACTCTTTTCGGCCGCGGTGTGGTGGATATTCAGGAGCGCCGCTGGGGCGAATATGATCGTTCTTCTTGCTCTCATTATCTCATTTTTTCCTACCTGGGAGGGCGTGTGGCGAGATCCATACAAAGAAACCCCTTTAACCTGGGTGCTTTGGACCGCGGCTTACGGCTTTACGATAATAGCCGTTATCATTAAGCATGGACAATTATTAAGCTTTTTCACTCCGGTCGCGTGCCTTATCATGCACGGCGCTGTCGCGATATTATCAACCGAAAAAAGAAAAACACGGTTTCGGCTTAAGCCGGGGCGGGCGGAGGCGTAATGGATAAAAATAGCCGAAATAAACGGAGAATAGTCGTGATACCCCGGGAGGAGGCCGTCTTTTGGATGGACGAAAACGGCGACTGGTGGAACGAACATGGCCGGTTCGAAAAGCGCCGGATCATCGAGTATTTCCACGCTTCCATCAGGCACGATTTTTGCGGCTTTTATGTCGAGCAGGAGAACGGGGATATTCTGGAAAGAGTGTATTTCCCCTATATAGATACGGCTCTGTTCGTGATCAGGATCATTGACGGGGAAAATCCGAAAGCGGTCTTGAATACGGGAATAAAAATAGACCTTGATCCGGCCGCTTTGTTCATGGAGAACGATAATCTGTATATCCGCGTCAACGGCGTAAAGGCGAAATTCATCAAACAGGGCCTCGAAGAGGTCTTAAAATTGATCGATCCCGAGAAAATGGCCATAAAGATAAATGGCCGGCAATACCCGATGGGAATCGAGAAAAACAAAGGCTTTGTAGATTTTTTAAAAGATTTTTTTAAAAAAATCTGGTAATTTCAATAACCGTTAAAGCGGTTATTTTTTATTAAAAAAGCCTTGAAGTATCCGATTTGATTATGGTATAATAACTAAGATTTATGCCATTACGCAGTCTTCTTTAATAAGGAAAATACATTGGAATAATTATTTAAATTACATGAAAATACTACTGGCTACCGGGATCTATCCGCCGGATATCGGCGGCCCGGCCACTTACGTTAAAACCCTTAAAGAAGAACTGCCTAAACGCGGCATCGCGGTTAAAGTTTTGGCTTACGGGGAAACCGAGCCGGAGGATGAAGAAGCGGGGGTCTATCGGATAAGCCGGAAGCAGAATGTTATATTAAGGTATTTTGAATATTTCCGGCAGGTTTTTAAAATAGCCGGCGAAGTAGATTTGGTTTACGCGCAGGATCCGGTCAGCGTAGGCTTGCCCGTTAGTCTCGCTTGTTTTTTAAAAAGAAAAAACTATATTTTAAAGATCGTCGGGGATTACGCCTGGGAGCAGGGACGGCAGAGAGCTAGCGTAAAAGACGATTTGGACGAATTCCAGAAGCGGCAATATGGATGGAAAGTGGAGCTGTGGCGGTTTATAGAGGGGGTCGTGGCGAAGAACGCGCGGCTGGTGATTACGCCCAGCGTCTATCTTAAAAATATCGCGCGAAAATGGGGGATCCGGGACGATAAGATCAGGGTGATCTACAACGCGGTCAAAGAGGTTAAAACGGCGGATTCGACCCGTTCGACAGGTTCGGGGCGGGCAAGCTCACCGCTGGCGGCGTCGCGGGATGAATTAAGGCGTAAATTAAAATTAGACGGATACGCGATATTGTCAGCCGGGCGGCTTGTTCCCTGGAAAGGTTTTGAATTATTAATAGATCTAATGCCGGAACTTTTAAAAATAGCGCCGGATTTTAAATTAGTGGTCATAGGCGAAGGGCCGGATAAAGAAAAACTGGCCGCCAAAATTAAAAATCTTAACCTGGAGAAAAATATTATTTTAACCGGCGCCCTGCCGCAGGCGGAGCTTTGGGAATATATGGCGGCGGCGGATATATTTGTTTTGAACACCGGCTACGAAGGCCTGCCGCATATCACGATCGAGGCGATGCAATCGGGGCTCCCCGTAATTACGACCAAAAGCGGCGGCAATCCGGAGGTTATTAAAAATGACGAGACCGGGATACTAGTCGATTATGATAACCGGGAAGCGATAAAAAATGCGATTTTAAAATTATACAAGGACCGGGAATATGCCCGCGGATTATCCGAGCGGGCGAAACGGGAGATAGGGGACCGGTTCGGGCGGGAGAGGATGGTGGCCGGGGTTTTGGAGATTTTAAAGCTGTTGGGCATAGGGAAAAATGAATAACAGATATTGACATATTATTTCTGATAATATACAATTAATGTATATTATTAGAAACGATATGAAAAATAATCTTACCGAAATAATCTGGAAAAAAATAAAAATGCTGCCGGTTTTTACCGCGGATGATCTGGTGTTTGCCGGCGCGACCAGGGGGCATTTAAATATTATTCTGTCGCGCTGGTCAAAAAGCGGAAAAATTTTTCGTTTGAAAAAGGGGATATACGGTTCAGCTGATTTTTTGAGAGAAGCCGATAAAAAGCGTATTTTGCCGGCTTTTACCGAATACGCGGCGAACGCCATTTACCCGTCTTCTTATCTTAGTCTGGAATATGTGCTTTACGGCCATAATATCCTGACGGATATGCCGAAAAATTTCACTTCGGTATCGCTCGGTAAGACGGCTGTATTTTCCAATATTTTCGGCCGGTATATTTATCATAAAATAAAGAAAGATCTGTTTCTCGGATTTACCGTAGAAAATATTTCCGGACTGGCGATCCTGAAGGCGAGCCGGGCCAAGGCCCTGTTTGATTATCTATATCTGAGAAAAAATATTTTAGCCGATGAAAAAGCGGTCAGGGCGCTGCGTCTTGATCCGGACGGTTTTACGGCGAAAGACCGGGCGGAGTTTGATAAATATCTGCGCCTGGAGGGTTCGGAGAAATTAAAAAAAATAGCTTTTTATTTATGGAAACATTGAAGCCGTATCTGCGCAACCTGACAGACGGCGCGACGTCCGCCAATAATCTTTTTAAACGCAATTTGCTCAAAGAGTACCTGCAAATCGCGGTTTTGGATTTTATTTATTCGCATCCGGAGTATAGCCGCCTGGTTTTTTACGGCGGTTCCTGCTTAGCCCAATGTTACGGCTTGCCGCGCCTGTCCGAGGATCTGGATTTCGTCGATACCGAAAAAAAAATCAAGGTCGGCGCCCTGGCGGCGGATTTGGAGAAATTCTTCCGGAATACTGATCTAAAAATGAAAGCGACCGAACAAAAATTCCGGATCTATCTTAAATTTTTTCTGCTCAAGGAATTGGGCCTGTCCGTCGGAAACGAAACCGATCAGCTGTTCGTCAAGGTCGAGATTTTTTCCGGCTTTGATTTTTGCCGGAAATACCAAACGGAAATAAAGCCGCTGTTCAAGCATAACCGGACGGTTTTGGCTAATGTTTTTGATTTGCCGACATTAATGGCGACCAAGATCAGGGCCGTACTCGGACGCAAATGGGAAAAAACGGATAAAAGCGGCCGGGTCATTATGCGTGTTAAGGGGCGGGATTATTTTGATCTGATGTGGTATCTGGAAAAAGGCGTTAAGCCCAATCTGGCCTGCATAGAAAGCGCGGCCGGCATGGAAGAACTGAAAGCGGACCTTTTGAAAAATGTCGAAAAACTTGACGAGCGTAGCGTCCGTCTGGATCTGGAGGCATTCATAGATGACGAAGAGTACGTGAAAAGGCTGAGTAAGAATTTAAAGAAAATTCTGGCGGCCCAGATAGAAAAAATGTAAGCTTTGTATGAAACTACTTATCTGCACGCAAAAAGTAGACATCAACGACGATATTCTGGGTTTTTTCCACGGCTGGATCTTGGGATTTCCGATTGCCGATTTTCGATTTTCGATTTATTTATGAAGATTTTAATTTGTACTCAAAAAGTAGATTTAAATGACGATATCCTTGGTTTTTTTCACTCTTGGATCGCCGAGTTCGTGAAGCATTGTGAAAAAGTGACGGTGATTTGTCTTTGCAGGGGGGAATATGATTTACCCGGGAATGTAAAAATATTATCGCTCGGCAAGGAAGAAAAGTCGTTATGCGTTATGCGTTATGCGTTATGCGTTACGAGATTAAAGTATATTGCGCGGTTTTATCGCTATATCTGGCGGGAGCGGAAAAATTACGATAAAATATTTGTCCACATGAATTCAGAGTATGTCGTATTGGGCGGATGGTTGTGGAAATTGTGGAACAAAAAAATTGGTCTTTGGTATGTGCATAAGGCGATTCCGTGGCAACTCAAAATCGCGGAAAAATTCGTGGGTGTTATTTTTACGGCGTCGAGGGAGAGTTGTAATTTAGCCAGCCAGAAAATAAAAGTGGTGGGGCATGGCATTGATTTGCGGAAATTTGAAATTAGAAATTTGAAATTAGAAATTGGAAATATATTTAAGATTATTTACGTCGGGCGGATTAGTCCGATCAAGAACCAAGAACTGTTGATAGGGGCGATTGATATTTTGCGTCGTGATACGGCGTTACCGCGTTTATCCGTGAAACTGATCGGCGGTACTATATACGAAAAAGACGAAGAGTATTTGGGTAAATTGAAAAATTTGGTTAAAGAAAAAAAATTGGGGGGTGTAGTGGAATTCGTCGGTTCGGTGCCGAATAAGGATATAAATAAATATTACTCTGAAGCGGATCTGGCGGTTAATTTATGCCCGACCGGCGGGGTGGATAAAGCGGTTTTGGAAGCTATGGCCGCGGGTCTGCCGGTAATAGTTTTTAATAAGACGTTTGAAAATATATTAGGGGAGCATAAAGAGGAAATGATATTGCGGGAGGAGAACGCGGAGGAATTGGCGGGGAAGATTAGGGGGATTATGGGGTGGGAGGCGGAGAAAAGAGAGAGGGTTGGCGGGGATTTAAGAGGGGTGGTGGAAAAGGGGTATGGATTGGAAGGCTTGGTTAAAAAAATAAGCGAAGAGTTATGAAGATTTGTTATTTTGGAATTTATGACCCGAACTACAGCCGCAACCGGATACTCAACGGGGGTTTAAGGGAAAACGGAGTTGAAGTTATTGAATGCCGGACGGAACTTAAGGGGGTAAAGAAATATTTTGACTTGGTTAAAAAACATTGGCGGATCAGGAAAGATTATGATGCAATGGTGGTGGGGTTTCCCGGATATCAGGCGATGATTTTAGCCAGATTCCTGACAAGAAAAAAAATAATATTTGATGCGTTTACCTCTCTGTATGATTCTTTGGTGTTAGACAGAAAAACCGTAAACAAAAATTCTTTGTCGGCTTATTATTATTGGCTGCTTGATTGGTTGTCTTGCGGATTGGCCGATAAAATTTTACTGGACACGAACGAACAGATTGATTATTTCGTTGATACGTTTAAAATAAAAAAAGAAAAATTTATCCGGATTTTTGTCGGCAGTGATATAAGATTGGACGATATTAATAAAAAAAAAGAGGAGCGGGATTATTTTTTAGTAAATTTTTACGGGACAGATATTCCTCTGCAGGGAGTTGAGTATATTATTGAAGCCGCTGAATTATTAAAAAATGAAAATATCAGGTTTAGTATTATAGGCACGAAAATAAAAAAACGATACGAAAGCGGCGGGTATGCGAATATTGATTTTTTTGATAATATGGAATTTAAAGAACTTATCCGTTATGTAGCATCAGCTGATATTAATTTAGGAATATTCGGCGGAACCGAAAAAGCGCGAAGAGTAATCCCTAATAAAGTTTACGATGCCTTAGCAGTTGGGTCAGCGATCATAACCGGAGACACGCCTGCGGCCAGAGAAATATTGAGCGATGGCGTAAATGCGGTTTTTTGCCGGATGGCCGATGCGGGGGATTTGGCCGAGAAGATTTTATTGTTAAAAAGTGATAATAATTTAAGAAATAAAATTTCACGCGATAGCCGTGATCTGTTTCAGAATTATTTACGGCCGAAACTGCTAGCCTGCCAGCTTCTTAACTTAATTAATATCTAAAATTATGTTTTATTTTCCTGGAACCAGAAATCCGAATTTCAAAAATTTGGAATATCTTAATTATGATAATTATTGGGATTATCAATGTCCGGAGTTCAGGACGAAACTAAGAGAGCGTGAAGTCATGTTTATAAACCGGATAAAAGAGGGGAGCAAGGTTCTGGATATTGCCTGCGGCATGTCTCCTTTTTTACTCGAACTTAAAAAAAGAAAGAAATGCGACGTGACGGCTTATGATATATCAAAAAACGCCGTAGATGAACAGGTGAAAAGAGGCGTTAAGGGTAGGGTAGTAGATATCGGCGACCCGAAGTTTGAATTAGAAGAACAGTTTGATTATGTGGTTATGAGCGAAATCATAGAGCATTTAGTGTATCCGGAAAAATTGATAAACGCTTTAAAAAATAAAACCAAGTATATTCTAATTTCATTCCCGAACAGCGGTTTTTACAGATATCGCCTGGGCCTGATGTTTAAGGGAAGATTTTTTACCCAATGGGCTTATCATCCGTCAGAGCATTTAAGATTCTGGACGCACATTGATTTCGTAGACTGGTTGGATGCTCTGGGTATGAATCTGGTAAAATGCGAAGCATCTAACGGATTAAGCATTGGTCCGATTAAATTATTTAATTTATGGAAAAATTTGTTCGGGCATCAGATCGTTTATTTATGCACAAAGAAATGATTAATAATAAACTGGTAAATTCAAATGAAGCCGATTAAAGATAAATTTGTTTTGCTTTTCAATCCGCAACCCACAAGACATGGCCGCACAGTCGCTCCATTGGGTCTTTTGGCAATTTCCGCTTATCTGGACAAGGACGGATATGACATCAGGGTGTTTCATTCTTTTCAAAAAGAGAAATGTGCGGAAATTTTAGAATATCTAAATAAGGCGATTTGTGTCGGAATAACATCCATGACCGGATATCAAATCATAGACGGATTGAATTTCGCGAGAATGGTTAGGGAAAAAAACAAAAACGTTCCAATTGTTTGGGGCGGAATTCATCCTACGATCATGCCCCTTCAAACAGCCGAACACCCCCTAGTCGATATCGTTGTCAGGGGGCAGGGCGAGGAAACTTTTTATGATTTGGTTAAGGCGCTGGATAGCGGTAGTGAATTAGAAAAAATTTCCGGAATCGTTTATAAAATAAACGGAAAAATTATTGAAACCCCGGCCCGGGCGGCAAAAGGCCTTAATGAATTTCCGGCATTACCATATCACATTTTAGGCGACAGCATTGAAAGTTATATCTCTAAGCCCAGTATTTATGCTAAGAGGCAATTACCAATTATAACCGGAGACGGTTGTTGCTTTAATTGCGGTTTTTGCTACTTATCTTCGCCTGAGTTCAAAAGAAAGTGGACAGCATATCCGGCGGAAAGAGTAGTTGATGAAATCGAATATTTAGTCGAGAAGTATAATTTATCAGGCATAGATATCAGAGACTCTAATTTTTTTATTGACAAAGAGAGGTCTAGAAAAATTTTTCAGGGCATAATAGAAAAAAAACTCAAAATCGCCCTTATAGACGTTAATGGCCGAGTTGATCAGCTGGTGAGATTTGATGAAGAATATTGGAGGTTAATGGAAGCTGCCGGTGTTAAGGAAATATTAGTGGGAGCTGAATCGGGCGATCAGGAAATGCTGGATTTAATAAAAAAGGGCATCACTCCGGAAGTAACACTGGAATGTACGAAAAAGGCAAAAAAATACAATATCAATATTATCAACTCATTGATGACAAATTTTCCACCCACCACCGACGATTCGGTTCAGATAAAAAGAGATTTGAAACGGGAATTGAATAATACTGCGGAGTTAGCTAGAAAAATGTTTGAAATAAATCCACTGACCAACATAATGTTATTTTTTTATACGCCTTATCCGGGCACCCCTTTGTATGAGTTGTGTTTAAAGAGCGGTTTTAAAGCTCCGCAAAATTTTGAGGATTGGGGTAATAATGATCTTAATACGCAAACGGTTCCATGGGCAGACAGGAATCATACAAATAAGGCCATATTATTAAACGATCTGTTCGTATTAAAGAAAATCACGTCAATAGAATATTTCAAATCAAGGCAAAACACAAAATTAAAACACTATATATTAAGGTATTCAGGACTGCCCACGTTGCTTAATTGGTGGATTACTTTTAGATTGAAACATAAAATTTATTTATTTCCTTTTGAAAGAATTCTATTTTGGCTTAGCCGCCAGATAAACAAAACGAAATAGTCATGGAGCTATTTGTAAATGATAAAATATGTTTGATAACACCCCCCTCGCCTTTTTTATTGGACGAGAGGGTTTTTGTACATGTCGGGATACTAAAGGTAGCTTCAACGCTTGAGCAGCAAGGACATCCGGTTGATTTTTTAGATTTAAGCGGTATTGATAATTATCTTGAGGTTGTGGCTGATTACTGTAAGGCCTATAAAACCAAAGTATTCGGGTTGACGGCATCAACGCCGCAAATTCCTTTTGCCGTTAAAATCGCCCAAGAAATCAGGAGTATTGCTCCTGACTGTAAGATAATTTTAGGCGGACCGCATGTTACCCTAATGAACGCCGCCAGTAAAGGAGAGTGTCGCAGGGGGATGGAGGCGGGTGACAGGGCTACACAGGATATAGAAAAACTCAAAAAAATTTTTGATGTTTTGGTTTGTGGAGACGGTGAACTAGCTATATTTGAAGCTTTGAAAATAAAATCCGGAATCATAGACGCTGACACCAGAAAATCAAAATTTTTTTTGACAAACGAACAATTTTCAAACTTACCACTGCCTGCCCGCCACCTAGTAGACATTAATTCTTACCACTATACGATCGAAGGCAAAAGATCAACAAGTTTAATAGCTCAACTAGGATGCCCCTTTCAGTGTTCATTTTGCAGCGGCAGGAATTCCCCCTTTCTCAGGCATATCAGGCAAAGGAATTCGGATTCTATTATTGATGAAATGAGAAATCTTTATAAAAATTATGGTTTTACGGGATTCATGTTTTATGACGACGAATTGAATGTAAATACGGGTTTAGTGGAATTGTTGGACAAGATCACTGATCTGCAGTATGAACTTGGTGAAGAATTTAGGTTAAGGGGTTTTGTGAAGGCTGAACTTTTCAATGAGAAACAGGCGTCAGCCATGTATCGCGCCGGTTTTAGGTGGTTATTAACCGGATTTGAGTCTGGTGATGAAAGAATTCTGAAAAATATCAAGAAAAAGGCGAGCGTAGCCGATAATACTAGGGCAGTAGAGATCGCTAAGAAGTATAATTTAAAAGTAAAGGCCCTGATGTCTGTCGGGCAGGCCGGAGAAAGTCACAAAACCATTGATAATGTGAAAAAATGGCTTTTAGATGTCCAGCCAGAAGACTTTGACTGCACTATCATTACGGTTTACCCAGGCTCTCCTTATTTTGATGATGCAATAAAAAAAGATGATCATTATGTTTATATTTCTGATGTTACCGGAGACAAATTATACCAATCCGCAGTTGATTATCACACGGAACTCGGGTATTATAAAGGCGACCCCGATGGCGGATACATTTCTTATGTATGGACGGATCATATTTCGGCCCAAGAATTAGTAAAAGCTCGCGACGAACTGGAAAGAGAGGTTAGGGCAAAATTAAACTTACCGTTTAATCAGTCGGGAAAGGGAATCAAGTATGAACATTCAATGGGGATGGGGGGCGCTGATATTCCGGATTATATTTTTAAAAAAAGTTATAAATAAAATATATGAAAATAATAGCCATAACTCCGGTTTCAGACAAGACTACGGTTGGTAATATGATCATACAGGGATTGAATGATTTGGGGTGTAATGTAATCGCGACCTATCCCGGGAATAGCGTGATTAATCATTATAATGATGACGATGTCGTAAGACAATCAAAAGACGCTGACTATGTTTTTGTGTTTTGGGGCAAAGAGTCAAGCTACCAGCCCGGTTTTTTTGATAAAATTGCGGGACGAAAAAAAATAGTTTATGGATTACCAAAATATTACCTGCTTGACAGAATTAACAGGCCGGAAATAACGGCGTATATAGACGAAAGCGAGTGGACAAGCACCGGATATCCCGATACGGGCGGTGAACTGTCGCCCGCGTATTGGACGACAAACAAAAATGGCCTTTTTAGCAGGCAGAAAGTTGAGGCTAAGTATAATCCAAAGAGATGCAAGGGGGAGCCCTGGTTAAACGAAAAGATGTTAAATTCCTGCAAGTGGTACTTTAAAAGAGAGTGTTATCCGGAAGACAAGAAAATGGGAATTATTCCACTGAACGTAGGATGTTGGAATGAATACTTCAGCGGCATAGAAATTAAAAAAGATATTGATATTTTTTGTTCATTCGGACAACTTGACACCGGTCTTCGTTATGAGGTTTTTCATTTTTGCAGAAAGCTCGCGCACGAAGGTTTTAAAGTGAAATTTGTCGGAATGGGAAAGGAAAAAGTTGATTTTCGCACCTATCAAGAATTAATAGCGAGGTCATACATCGGCCTTTCCGCCTGGGGGGCCGGAAATAGCTGTCGGAGATTATTTGAAGTTATGGCTGGAAAAACATGTTGTTTCGCACAAAAGACCGAAATAGAATTTATTCATAAGCCGGAAGACGGCGTGCACTATGTTGAATATTCAACCATGGCTGAGTTCATGGATAAGATATACCATTATCTTTATAACAAAAAAACCTGCATTGAGATTGGTCAAAAGGGATACGATTTTGTTAAAGAGTATCACGCCCCAATTGCCAGGGTTAAGTATATGCTGGAGATTATGTCAAAAAATAAGTAGAATTAATTTATTAAGCCTATCAAAGTATGGATAAAAAATATATTCTTGGAATAAATCTTCCACTCAAGTCCCGCTGTCATGAGTCCGGCGTGGCTTTAATTGATTTTGACGGGAACGTTTTGTTTGCCGCCAGCGAGGAGCGGTTTTCACGGAAAAAACTTGAAGGCGATTTTCCGGAGTTATCAATAAAGGCCATGTTTGCCCATACCGAAATAAAGAAGGAAGACGTGGTTTTTGTGGTTGTTCCGACTTTAAGTTTTTACCGCAAAGCGTTTCGGTTTATGAAATTTGTTATTAGAGAGCGGTGGAGACATCTTTTCAGGTTAAAAACCTACCAGACGCTATGGAAAATTTTTTTCAAAGAAAAAGATTTTCAGGCGGCCGCAGGCTCTAATCAGGAAGTGGAAGGTTCGGGGCTTAAGTATTATTGGAAGGACTTTATTAAGAATAATTTTCCCAAAGCCGAACTAAAATTCTCGGATCACCATATTGCTCATGCCAGTGGCGCGTATTTTTGTTCGCCCTGGGAAAGATCACTAGTCCTAACTTTGGACGGAGCCGGAAATTTATTGTCATCAGTTGTTGGGTTGGCTGATCGTGGCCGGATCAGGATTATCGGCCGGTCATTCGTGCCTAACTCCCTAGGATCTTTTTGGGGGAGTATTACTAAGGCCTGCGGTTTTAAATCCGGCATCCGCCACGGCGGGAAAGTTACCGGCCTGGCGGCGCGCGGCAACCCCGATAAATTAATTGATAAAATGCGCGAGGCCGTGAAATGCAAAGGTTTAGGCATAAAGATCAAGGAAGAGCTTTTCTTTAATCCGGATAAGTTATTACCTGATTGGGCGGGGTATGAGCCGGAAAGGATCAAGGGGTTTTTGGGCGAGGCGAGCCGCGAAGATATCGCCGCCGCCGCTCAGCAGAGATTAATTGAAGTTGTTCTAGGTATTGTAAAAAACGCGCAGAAAAAAGTGGAATTTGATAAAGTCGTCATGGCGGGCGGGGTATTTGCCAACGTACTTATGAACCAGGCGATACTGGAATTGCCGGGAGTGAAAGATGTGTTCATATTTCCGGCCATGTCTGACGGCGGTTTAGCCTTTGGGGCGGCTATTCATTTTTTGTCTGAGCTGAAACTGCGAGAAGGGGAGCGGCTTAAACCAAGGGAATTACGAAATGTATACTTCGGTCCAAGCCATGACGAAAAAGAGATTCTGCAGGCGCTCCAGGAACAGAAAATTAATTATAAAAAATTGGAAAATCCGGCTAAGGATATAGCTAAACTTATCTACGCTAATAAAATAGTGGCTTTTTATCAAGGAAGAGTAGAATTTGGTCCGCGGGCGCTTGGTAATCGTTCTATAATCTACGCGCCGATCGATCCAACCGCCAACGATTGGCTGAATAAAAAATTGCGGCGAAGCGAATTCATGCCCTTTGCGCCGGTGACCATGCTTGAACACATCAAGGATTGTTACCTTGATATAGCGGACGATCCGCTGGCGGCCCGGTTTATGACCATAACTTATGCCTGTACAGATAAGATGAGAAAAGAAGCGCCGGCCTGCGTACACGTGGATGGCACCGCCCGCCCGCAAGTCATTACCAGGGAGGATAACCCTTATTACTATGATATCGTGAATGAATATTATAAATTGAGCGGTATTCCCACCCTGATCAACACCAGCTTTAATATGCACGAAGAACCAATTGTAGAGAGTCCTTTTGACGCGGTTAGATCGTTTCTGGACTCAGGTATTGACTATTTGGTTATGGAAAATTATATTGCCGCTTTTGAAGACAATAAGCATTTGGCGAAAAATTAATGCGTTTGGTACAATTGACAACAAAAAATCTCTTATCCGCAACGGCTGACAATGTCTATATCATGAATCTGGCTCGCAGTTTTAATAAGATTATGGGCAAAGACTACCGGTTAGTGGTAGCTAAAAAGAAACTGGAACAGATACCGGACGTGAACACCCTGAGTCTTGAGCTTGATTTTAGGTCAAAGATAGCCAGAATCAAGTTTTTACTGCCTTATTTATATTGTTTTTTTTGGCTGCCTTTTTATGTTAAGAAAAACGCCCTGGATAGCAAAGATACTGTTATTTTTACAAATGATCCGAATTTTCTACTATTGATCATATGGTGGCGCAAAATGTGCAATTATCAATATAAGATTTGCTCAGACTGGCATATGCTTTTTGGTAATTTTAAGGACGGATATAATGCCCGAAATAGTGATTTTTTAATTACTACTTCCGAAAAACTGAAACGGCAATTAATCGAAAAATGCGGAGCCGATGAACGGAAAATAAAAGTGGTTTACGGCGGCGTTGATTTGAGTAATTATAGCGGCGGTGAAAACGGTAATTTAAAAAAGGGATTGGGATTGCCGACGGATAAAATTTTAGTCGGTTATGTCGGTTTTTATAAGACTATCGGCATGAGCAAGGGCATTGATACCATGATCCGGACCTTGCCGTTATTGGAGGGTAATATTGTTATGGCCTTTGTGGGTGGCTGGAAGCATGAAATAGATGAATATCTTGAGATGGCCCGGGATATGGGCGTGGATAAAAGATGTATTTTTGTAGAAAAAGTGAGTGTGGAGATGGCGGCAAAATATGAGATGGCGATGGATATTTTAACCATACCCTATCCCGATAAGCCGCATTTCCGGGATTACGGCTTTCCTATGAAGGTTTATGAATATATGGCGGCCGGAAAACCGATCGTTTATTCTGCTTTGGAATTAACCGAAGAGGTCTTGCATGATTGCGGTTTTACTTTCCGGCCGGACGACGCCGTTGCTTTAGCGGATAAAATAAAATATATTATCGATAAAAAAAATGAGCGGGTCGTGAAAATGTCCGTAGAGACGGCGAGCAAAAAAGTGGCTGGCTTGACCTGGGAAAAAAAGGCGGGAGAAATTATTAATTTAGTAAATTATGCAAAAAGTATCAATAATCATCCCAACTTATAACGAGGCCAAAAATTTGCCGTTATTGATCGAAGAGATTTATGGCCTTATTAATAAGCAGGAAACGGATATAGAGTTCATAATCGTTGATGACAATTCTCCGGATGGAACCGGTCGGGTCGCAGAGGGATTGTCGCGCCAGTATCCGATAAAAGTAATTCATAGGCCGGGAAAGCTGGGCCTGGGTTCGGCCGTTATTGAGGGATTTAAAAGGTCCCACCGGGACATTCTCGGCGTAATGGACGGCGACATGAGCCACGATCCGGCTATTATCAATAATCTGATCAACGCTTTAAAGGATTATGATATCGCAATCGGCAGTCGTTTTGAGGTGGAGAGTTCGATCAATAACTGGAATTGGTGGCGTAAGATTGTTTCCTGCTCCGGCGTATTTTTAGCTAAGGCGCTGACCGGAGTTAAGGACCCTTTAAGCGGTTATTTTTTTCTACATCGCCGGATAATAGACGGCGTCGAGCTAAAAACCAAAGGATACAAGATATTATTCGAGATTCTGGTTAAATGTAATTATTCGAAATGCAAAGAGATACCGTATACTTTTCGCATGAGGCAGTTCAGCAGTTCCAAGCTTAACTATAAAGAGTTTTTGCTGTTTGGGAGTCAGATATTATCTTATGGTTTTTATAAAATATATAAATTATTCCGTAGATCATATTAATATGGAAGACAAGAAATATTGGGATAACTATTGGGTGGATAACAAGGAAAAGCATACTTTTTTTAATACCCTGGTAGATTTTGCCAGAAAATATTATTTTGCCAGAGCCTTTGCCGCTTTTCTTGATAAAAATTATCCCGTGGCCGGAAAAAGCGTCTGCGAAATTGGCTCCGGCTCCGGCCTGACCCTGTCTTATCTTAAAAAAATGGGCGCTCGGGAATGTACAGGCATTGATTATTCGGAAGAAGCCGTTAAATACGCGCAAGCCAATATAAAGGATTGTAAATTCTCGGTCGGCGATGCTTTTAATCTAAGTAGCATACCAGAAAAAAGCTTTGATATAGTTTATTCGCTTGGTTTTTTAGAACACTACAATCGGGATGAACAGAAAAAATTATTAGCAGAGCAGTCCAGGCTGGCGCGGGAATGTGTTTTTATTGAGGTACCGTATAATTCTCCGCATATGAGCCTGTTGTGTTACCTGAACCGAAAAAGTGGCCGGACCACCACTTTCAGCGACGAGGAGTTGTTCTCTCCTAAAACTTTCCGGGAACTCGGCCTCACGGGTAAGACTAAGCTTATGCCAAATACTTTTTTTATAACTATCGGCCATTTTGAGCATTTGTAATATTATCTTATGGAATTATCAAAAAATAAACTAGAGGTTATAAATTTTATGGACGAGATGGCCGGAAGCCGGTCGCAGTGGGTCAAAAAGAATCAATACTACTATGACGATTTGGCTGGATTTTTGAAATATAATATCCTGGAAAAATCGTCGATATTGGAAATAGGTTGCGGCAACGGTTTTCTACTTGACGCGATCAAGCCCGGGCGCGGCGTCGGCATTGATCTTTCCGGAAAAATGATTTTTCACGCTAAAGAAAGTTATCCGAATTTAGTTTTTTATAAAATGGACGCGGAAGATATAAATTTGGCGGAGGATTTCGACTATGTGGTTATGTCCGACGCGCTCGGATATATGGAAGATATCCAGAAAGTTTTTCGCGGCTTAAAAGGGGTGGTGAGCAATAATAGTCGGATCATTATTACGTACCATAGTTTTTTCTGGCTTCCGTTCCTGCGCCTAGCGGAATCGCTCGGCCTGAAGATGCCGCAGAAAAAGCTTAACTGGCTTAACGGCAACGACATACTGAATCTTCTTGAGCTTGAGGGATTCGAGGCCGTGAAGACCGGCCGGAGATTTTTGTTACCGGTGAAAATTTCGGTAATTTCAGCTTTTATCAACCATTATATTGCGAATCTGCCTGTTGTAAACTGGTTTTGTCTTACAGGCTATATTATCGCTAAAACCGCATACGGCGAAAAAGAAACAGGATTAAAAAGCGTAAGCGTGGTCGTGCCGGCTCGCAACGAAGAGGGGAATATCGAGAATATTGTCAAGAGATTGCCGTTAATGGGAAATAACACGGAAATAATTTTTGTTGAGGGTCATTCGCGGGATGGCACTTTGGCGGAGATAAAACGAGTCCGCGAAAAATATAAGACCGACAGGGATATTAAATATTTCATCCAAGACGGCCGGGGGAAGGGCGATGCGGTCAGGAAGGGATTTGCGGCCGCGACCGGCGATATATTGATGATTTTGGACGCCGATATGACCGTTCCGCCGGAAGACCTGCCTAAATTTTTTGAAGCAATCGCTACGGGCCGGGGGGAATTCATTAATGGAACAAGGCTTGTTTACCCGCTGGAGGACGAAGCGATGCGATTTTTAAATATTGGCGGCAACAAGTTCTTTTCCTGGATGTTTTCCTGGCTTTTAGGACAGAGGCTTAAAGATACTTTGTGCGGCACTAAGGTTATTTCGAGACAAAATTATTTAAATTTAATCAAGAACCGGAAATTTTTTGGGGAATTCGATCCGTTCGGCGACTTTGATCTTTTGTTCGGTGCCGCTAAGCTCAATTTAAAGATTGTTGAGATCCCAATAAGATACCAGGCACGGGAATATGGAGAAACGCAGATATCGCGTTTTACTCACGGCTGGCTGCTTTTAAAAATGGTCTTTTTCGCAATGAATAAAATCAAGTTTTTATAATATGGATATAATTAACGATAAATTAGCGCTGCACCGGGAGATCTGGTATAAAAAAAAGATATTAAGATTGATCTATGCGCAATGGTATCGGATGATACAAGCGGATTTGAAATCAGGCAAGAAAAAAACACTGGAAATAGGTTCCGGTACCGGTAATTTCAAGGAGTTCAAAAGCGATATTATTGCGTCCGATATAGAGAATCGTCCTTGGCTTGATAAAGTTTTTGATGCGCATGATATGCCGTTTACCGATGGCGAACTGAGCAATATAGTCATGATTGACGTTTTGCACCACCTGGTTGACCCGATTCGTTTTTTCCGTGAAGTCGGCCGCGTCCTGGAACCCGGCGGGAGGATAATTATGCTTGAGCCATTTCCATCTTTTTTTTCTTTGCCTGTTTATAAATGTTTTCACCCGGAGCCATTTGATTTTAAAAAAAATTATTTTTTGCAAGGCGGTACAGATGAAAAAAAAGACGCCTGGGAGTCTAACCAGGCCATCCCATTTTTATTGTTTTATAGACAGAAAAAAGATTTTTTAAGATTATTTGAAAATAAATACGAAATAATCAAGAAAAAAAGAATAAGTTTTTTATTATACCCCCTATCCGGAGGCTTTGAACATCGTTCGTTTATTCCCGGTTTTTTGTTTCCGGTTTTTAGTATTTTAGAAAAAATATTGGCACCCTTAGCGAGCCTATTGGCGTTTCGATGTTATATCGTTTTAGAGAAAAAATAAAACCCATGCACCAGTTAATTAAAACAACAAAAGATTTTTTTATAAGAAATATTTGGTTAGGGTTGGTTTTATTTTTAGCCTTTGGGGCAAGATTATATGGGATTTATTTCGATTATCCTTATACGGATTTTATCTGGGACGAAACTTACAGTATTTCATATTTATTCGATTTGTTGACGCAAAAAACGGTTTTGGTAAATCCGCCATCCTCGACTTACCCGACCTTATTGCCGTTTTTACTGGCGCCAGTTTTTGTTTTGCGCCTTGGTTATATCGCTTTAATGAATGGCCTGCACTCGATAGCGGAGCTTAAAAATTTTATAGTTATGAACGGTTTAGGGCAGATCCATATAATATCACGCTGGTATTCGGTATTCTTCGGAACCGCTACGGTTTATTTGGTGTATGGGATTATCAGAAGAATTTACCGAAAAAGATCCGTCGCGCTTTATACTGCCCTGGTTTATAGCTTTAGTTTAGTTCCGGTTTATCTTTCCCATTGGGGCAAGCACCACGCAACCATGGTTTTTTTCGTGATCTTAAGTCTTTTATTCGTCATTATTTTTGAAGAGAAAAAAGTCAAAAAATATGTTTATTTTTCAATGTTTGCCGCCGCCGCGGCCTTTTCCGTACATTATATCGGTGCTACGGCCGTAGTTTTTCCTTTCTGGGCGTGGTGGTCCAATCGGCGCGATTTTAACAACAAAGAAATAATTAAATGCATTTTATTTTTTGGAGGCATCGGGGCGTTTTTTTACCTATCGAATTTTTATGGAGTTAAGTCCATGCTCCATCAGATCATTTTTGATTATTATGCCAAGAATGATTGGGGTGGCATCGTGCCCACTGGCCGCTGGGAAAGGTTTTATTACGTCTTTCGGGATTCATTCATGATTGAGCCGATTTTTACGGCTTTATTTTTCGCCTTAGGATTGAAATTTAAACGTTTGATAAAAAATAACCGTCTTTGGGGTTATATTTTTGCCGGTTTGCTGTTTAATTATCTGTTGATGATTACTATAATCGTAGGGGCGCATTTGTCGCGCTGGCTTTTAACTTTTATCACGTTAATTACTTTGGTGTCAGCTTCGCTTTTTTATAATTGGCTTCTTGAAAGAAGCTGGCGGAAGGAGATAAAAATATTTTTAGCTATTATTTTTATTTTGCCCAATGTTTATTTTACTATACACTGGCTCGGTCTGCTGCGGAACAATACCGCCCTGGAGGCGGAGGCGTGGCTTGAAAACAATGTAAAAAAAGATGAATATATATATTCATTCATGATCAGCTTTAACGCTCCGCTATCGCTTGAATCGATGGAGTGGAATTATCATAATAACGATCGTTTCAGAAATATGAGAAAGATTGTCCTGGTGCTTGAGAATAAAGAAAGGTTCAGGGATAAAAAGGGTCTGGCGATTATGTATGACGACAGGAATAATAGATATGATAATTTGGCCGGTGAAAAAACTAAATATATAATAGCGGATGGGGGCAGTATAAAAGATTTGGAAAAAACCAGGAGGGAATTGGAAAAATATCACGCCCTTGAATTGGTGCGGTCGTTCTACCCTACGGAAAATATTGAAATAACAAACGAAGGATTGGATAATGATTATTTGAACAGTCCGGAAAAATTAAGCACCCTATATCATCTGGATAAGAGCGGTCCGTTTATTGATATTTATAAAGTTAAAGGCGATTATAATGACTAAGTTAAAAAACGTTTTTAAAGAACACTGGTTTATCTTTCTGCTGGCCGGATTTTTTTGTATTTTTCTGAATTGGCCATTGATCAGATCCATTCATTCTTTGGGAATCGAGAATTTTCGGGGCGTGTATCCGATGTTCGTGGACGATGCCGAGCATTATATTACCCGGACGCAGGAAGTTTTAAGTGGTCACCCCGGCCTGGGTAACGCCTATTTGGCGGAGCATAAAGGCGAGCCTTATATGTCGCCGCCTCTGGCCGAGATCGTTTTTGCCTACACGGCAAAAACTTTACATATTTCTGTGCCGGCGTTTTTCGCTTGGCAGGGTTTTCTATTTCCGTTTTTGTGTTTTATATTTTTTTATTTTATTCTTTTTTATACCAGCAAATCGAAGATTGTGTCCTTGTTTTTAGCGCTTTTATTTTTTTTGATCTCCCCGCGTCAGTTTTCCAGGCCCATTATCCAGCAATTCATTTTTCTACCTTTTTTCCTCGGGTCTTATTTTATTTGGCAATTTTATAATGAGAATAAACAAAAAAGCATTTACGTTATTAATATAATAATAACATCTCTGGTCGGTTTGTTGGTCTATATCTCCCCTTATTTTTGGTCGCCGCTTTTTTTGTTATTCCACCTTACCCTCTTTACTGCCGCCTTCATACGCAAGGATGTACGTTATTATTTTAAGAATCTGGGCTTGTCCGTTTTGATTTTCGGATTATGGGTAGCGCCATACCTGATAAATTTATTTAAAGCTGTAAAATCGCCCTGGTACGCAGAAACCGTAGTTCGTTTCGGGATGCTTAATACTCATTGGCCAGCCGCATTTTTTAACGTCTTGCCGGTTTTTATCTGCCTTGCGGCACTTTTATTCATTTTTAGGAAAACGGAAAGAGTAAAATTTTATTTTATTGGCATAATTCTTCTAACGGCTTTAGCCATAAATTGGCAGAATATCATAACCGGCCATTATCTTTTATTTTCGTCGCATTATATGGATGTGACTATTTTTTTGGTTCTTTGGTCGGCGGCCATGATCGGAGCGGGGGCAAAGGAAAAACTTTATTTCAACAAAGGATTATTCAGCCCGACAATAAGCATCGTTTTGTTATTGGTAGTCGTGATATTTTTCGGTTACCGGCATCGCGGAGAGTTTCCATTTATTTTAAATTCCGGTTTCAACAAGGAAGAAATGTCCAGGATACAGGACATGAGACCGGTTTTCGATTGGCTTAATTATAACACAGAGAGAGATTCGGTGCTATATTTATTGGGAGGTGACTATGACATGTACTACCTTCGAAATATATTCTATACCATATATACTCATAATAATACTTATTACAATGGTTACCCCGGAATGTTTTTAGTATCTAATGATGAGTTATTGGAGCGGTATTTAAGAAGTCTAATATTTGATCCGGAGGCTAATGAGGAATTTATCAGGCAATATGCATATCGGACAAGGGCGGTGGAATTCCTGTCCGATTATCAGAATAAACTAATAAGAAATAAAACTTGGGGAAAAATACCGGGAATAAATTTCAAAATTCCCGAGTTAATTCCTGACGGTTTTAATGATGAAGCCGTTAGAAGGTTTTTGGAAATAAAAAAACAAAACCCCATGGAGGTTTTAAAAAAGTATGATGTTGATTATATTTTGTTAAGCCTGGATGATCCTAGGTTTTCCTCGCAAAAAGAAATATTAGATTCCCTGGATTCGGCAGAGCCGATCGTAGAAATCAGCAATATACTTATTTACAAAGTGAATTAAAAATATTTTTTACCATAAATTTTAATATTTTTCTTTTACCCAATTCTATATTTTTACTCAGAGGAGATTGTTGTAGAATTTTCCAGGTATTTTGATTTAATGCTATATTTGCATAGCAGACTTCAAGCCAGCGGTTGGAGATTATTTTATCGAATGATTCTATATTGTAAATTTTTATTTTATGGTTAGCTTTACTGAGTTTTAAAAGCCATTTTTCTATTTCAGCAAGATAATTTTGTGTCGTATAGTCAGATGGTTTTAACAAGGCTCGATGCAAAAGCAATTCTTCTTTACCCGGTCTCAGGCCGAGTTTTTTTAATTCGCGTTCCTGAATCAGGCTAGCGTTCGTTCTCTGGGTTTTCGCGTATTGATTACTGATATTATTTTTTGTTATTCGATAGTAGAGCAGGATTTTATTTAGGTTGGCGAATTCGGTCAGGGGCGCAATCCGGGTCCAAAGTTCGTAATCTTCCGCATGGATAAAATTTGGATCGAAACACAGACCGCGTTCTTTGAAGAGCGAGGCGCGGAAAATTACGCTCGGATGCGCCATCTGCGTATTAAAAAGAAAACCGGCCTTAATATCGTCCGATTTCGTATAATACTTATTGACACCAGTTGATTCACCGAAAGTTTTTACCCAGGTGCCGCAAGCGCCGATTTTCGGATTTTTATCCATAAAATCTACCTGTTTCTCTATGCGTTTGGGCAAGCTGATATCGTCGGCGTCCATGCGGGCGATATATTCCCCGCGTGCCAGGTCTATACCCTTATTTAGGGTGGCAATCAGCCGCAGGTTAGTATCGTTAATAATCAGCCTGATTCTCGGGTCGTTATAGGATTCGATTATTTTCCGGCTATTATCGGTTGATCCATCGTCAATGATCAAAAATTCAAAATCACGAAAGCTTTGATTAAGAATGCTGTCGATTGCTTCGTGTAAATATTTGGCCGCGTTATAAACGGGCATTAGAACCGTTACTTTTGGCATGGTTATATTTTTATCCTCCGTTTTATGTAAGAGAGCGCCCGTTTGGGCTCGCGCACGGCCAGCCTGATTTGATCTTTTAAAACGGCGATTCTTTTTTTAAATTTTATCAAAGTAAATTTCCGGTTTTGCTTTTCCTGCTCCGCGAATATTTTTTTAATCAGCCGCTCCCAGGTGTCTTTACTGACGCTCCCGAAGATATTACCCTGGTTGTAGTGGTGGAAATAATTAGCCCAGTCGGTATCGCGGCTAACGAGTCCTTTGGCTTCGGCCAGGTTCCAAATATCCGTTCCGGGATAGGGCGTTAAAATACTCCAGATAGTATGATCCGGATTGATTTCACGCATCGCTTTAAGGCTTAAAAAGATATCCTCTTCGGATTCTGCCGGGAAACCGGCCATAAAATAGAGAGTCGTTTCTATTCCGGCGCGCCGGGCCGATTTGACCGCGTTTTTTACTTTATCGGTACTGAGATTTTTTTTGATCATCTTCTGGATCTTAGGACTGCCGCTTTCAAGGCCCAGATAGATATGCTGGCAGCCGGCCTCCTTCATTATTTTGAGCAGTGGATAGTCGAGGGTGTCGCCGCGGGTATCGCAGTGCCAACTGATCCTGAAATTAAGATTCAATACCAGGGCGCAGAATTCTTCCACGTATTTTTTTTTCAGCGTAAAAGTATCATCGTGAAAAGAGAAGTTGGTAATACCCAATTTTTTATGCCGATCCATTATTTCCGCGACGACGTTAGTAGCCGAACGAAAGCGCACCGCCCGGGTCCAGATAAGCTTCGAGGCGCAATAGTTACACTCAAAGGGACAGCCGCGCGAACTTATTATGCCCCTGGAGGAGCTTAGTTGTTTTTTTAATTCATGAACCAGATGAAAGGCGGGAAAGGGGAGGGCATCAAGATTTTTAATAAAGGGTCTCGCCGGATTTTTGATAATTTTTTTGTCTTTTTTATAGGTTATGCCTGAAATATTATCAAGTGATTTTTTTTGTTTAAGCGCGTTTACAAGCTCAATGATCGTTTCTTCGCCCTCGCCTCGCACAACGATATTAAACCCGCCTTTGACGATTGGTTCTTCGGGCAGGAGGGTGGGGTGGACACCACCGGCAATCAGGAGGGTATCCGGGAAGGCTTCTTTTAGTTTTCTTGCTAATATGTAACCGGAAAAAGAATTCGGGGTCATGAGGGATAAGCCGATCAGGTCAGGCTTGAATTCAATCGCGGTTTTTACGATATCGGAAAATATGTAATGGTCCGGATTCAGATTCTTTCGGTAAGATTCTTCGTCGATGGTTATTTTTTCTTCCCCGCCAGTTATTTTTTTAAAAAAAGTTTCACCGTTTAATATTAAAATATCATCACCGTTTTTTTCTAAAACCGCACCGATGTAAGCCAGTCCAAGATAGACCCGGCTGCTCGATATATTTTGGAATCCGTACCAAGGGGGTTGGATTAGAAGTATTTTCATGGTCTTGTAGATTATAATTTTAACCAGTTTTTCGGAAGTAATTCGTCATGATTATATTTTTCAGTCGCGAACCATTTTCGGGGAGCAATAACAATTTTTTTTGGGTTTTCATTAAGCCAAGCACCCCACCAAGAGAAAGAGCTGTTGGCAATGATGTTATGTTGGCAGCGGCTCATAAGAATTAGCTCTTCATAATCTTCTAATTTTTTATAGCGACTGATAAAAATGGTTGAATGGGGCAGGGTTAGGTTTTTTTTAGTCCAAGGAATATCATCTGAAAAAACAAAAATATTCGGGTTTTTTATTTTTGAAGTTAAGACTGTAAGGGCGCGATAGTAATATTCAGGAGGTAAAAGTCCGTATATGCTTGAAATTTTTTCTTTTAGGTAATCACCTCGCCTGATATGAAGAGAAATTGAATTCTCGTCGAAGACAGATAGGAGGTCAGGAAATTTTTTCTCTAGCGGAATTTTTAATTTGAATTCCTTTCTGATGTCGTTTTCCATGTCGGAAAAATATTTTTCGCTTTGCCAATAACCGTCAAAGTAAAGATTTTTATTTTTTATTTTTAGTATATCTTCATTGAATTTATATCCCAGATATTGAATGTACTTTCTTTGAAAACGCGGTTTGAGTCTGTCTGCTATTTTTTGCCAGCCGCTAATTCTGTATCGCGCAATTTCTTCCCTGGTTGCTATATTTTCCTCAATTAAAAAATTATTCAGCCGATAACGCCGCTGATTATTTTTATCGTCATATTCAGTTATATCCAGTTTGTGCGGGGTGTTATTTTTTGTCGCCAAATTTTTTCCGGCTGCATATTGAAAAAGTTGATTACCGAGTCCGCCCTGGATTTTAACTATAATCATTTTTTTTGTATTAAATATGGCCCCATTACTAAGTATTTTAACCCCGAATCTTCAAAGGTGTGCATAGCATCTTTCGGTCCCTCTACGTTTGGCTCTCCGTGTAGATTAAAAGAAGTGTTCAGAATCCCGCCAATTCCGGTTAGTTTCCTGAATTCTTCTATAATTACATGGTAATCGGGGCTTAATTCTTTGTTAACGATCTGCGGGCGGCTCGTTTTATCGTAGGGGTGTAGCGCGGCCACAAGCTCCCTACTCGCTTTTTCTGTCGTGTTATAGGTTATGACCATGTAATTACCGTTCGTTCGTTTGGGGTTATAAATATATTCCTCCGCATATTCTTCGGCGATCGAGGTGGCAAACGGCATCCAGAAGTCCCGGTTCTTTATCATTTCATTGATGATCCTGATGTTTTCGTAGCTGGCGGGATTGGAAAGAATCGACCGGTTGCCGAGTGCTCTGGCGCCGAATTCCATTTTGCCGTCAAACCTGGCGATCACCTCATTTTTAGCGAGCAATTCGGCGATTATTTTATTCAGATTATTCGGTTTGGAAATAGCATGCTTGCTAAAATAACCGTTTTGATTAAGAAATTCTTTTATTTCTCCTTCGCTATACTCCGTGCCCAGATAATAGGTTTTGACAGGATTGACTACGAAATCGAGGTTATTGTTTTGGCAAAATTTTTTATAACCGTATAGACATCCACCCAAGACAAGGGATTCATCGCCGGCACTCGGGGTAACCGTAAAACATTCAACCTCCGGCATTTCGGCGATTTTTTGGTTCATTTTTACGTTCATGAATACGCCGCCAGCGACGGCGATTTTCTTTATGCCGGTTTTAAGAATCCAGCGTTTAACCCATTCAAGTGTTATATTTTCGGTGAATTTTTGGATGGCGCCGGCGATATTGTCAAATCTTTCATATGTCAAATTTTCTCTTAAATAATATTTTGTCAGCTGCATGGGAATATTTTTACATTTAAATTCATCTTTGTCGTTCAAGCTGAGAATATTTTCAAAAATCGGCAGAAGGGTTTCGGCGTATTTTTCCTTGGCGTATGGCGCCATCCCCATTACTTTAAATTCATGTTCGTCCGGCTTCATGCCCATAAAAGCAGTTACTTCCCGGTATAAGTAACCAAGTGAATGAATACGATTGATTTTAGAAATGGTTTTAATTTCATTATTTTCAAATATGTTCACAGTGGCACATAAGCCATCTCCCTCACCGTCAAGCGTAAATACCAGGGTTTTTTCTTTTGAGTTCTCTAGAAAGGGGAGAGTTGAGTGGGCGTGGCACAGATGATGGTCTAGGTAAATTATTTTATTTTTTTCCGCGTTAAGCGTCTTGCTGAAGTATTCTTCCATCTCAAGTTTGTCGTTTTTATTTATATTTTTTGCGTCCGAAGCGAATCGCTCTTTAGCGCTTTTATAGAAATAATCCGGGAATAACTTGAATTTAAGAACAGTCTTTAGGGAAATATTTTTTTCTGTTTTAGAATACGCCGAATTATATGCCGAGGATTTAAAATCGCTCTTTTTGAGGTATTTGTATCCAAGTGGCAGTTTCTGTGTCAGGACATAATAGTCTATATCCGAAGCAAATTTGTCTTTTATATATCGCAAAGATAATTCCGGAAAGCCAGTGGAATTTTTTATCCGATTGAATCTTTCTTCGCTGACGGCAAAAGTTATTTTTCCGTCTTGCATTAGGGCTACGGAGGCGTTGTGGCCGTAATGTATGCTGATGATGTTATTTTTTTTCATGTTTGCAGTTTGATTTATAATAATTTTTTAACATCGAATAAATCTTATTCGGCATAACTCTTTTAGCCAATTTTATGAATAGTATTTTGAGAGTAGACGGGTTTTTTTTTAAGTATTTAGTAATGGTTGGAATCATAGATAGTTGTCTTATGAGACCAATGGGTGTTATTAGTCTGTTTAGTGATATGTAGCTCAACAAAACCTCTTTAAAACGAAACAATCGCTCTTGGCTATGTTCAAGGGTAAAAAGAGGCGTAGGAACGTCATTGAACCAAAAATCATCATTTATTTTTCCGCTTGCTTTTGTAATTTCGTATACTTCCGTGCCGGGATAAATTGTTAATACGGCTACATCTTCAGGGTAATAAACGTATTTTATTTTTTGTAATTTTTGTATCAATCGCCCGGTTTCTTTAATGGTCTCCATGGTTTCTCCGGGAAGACCTACTATCAGAAAGGCGAGTACGGCCATTTTTTTATCGGCGAATATTCTAAAAGCATTGACGGCATCTTCCGGGGCGATTCCCTTTTTACATTTTTTTAATATTTCTCGGTTTCCGCTTTCCAGACCCAATAATACTTTGTGAAAATTAGCCTCTTCCATTTTTTTTACCATTTCTTCACTAATCGGTCTCAGGCGACCACTGCACGTAAAATTTAGCTTGATGTTATTTTTTATGATTTCATTACAAAATTCAATTACCCTTCGATTATCTATGAAAAAGGTGTCGTCATGTATCCAAACTGATTTAATGTTCGGTAATTTTTTCTGTATGTATAGAATCTCGTCTATAATATTCTTGACAGATCTTTTCCTGACCCGTCTTTGTGATATTTTATCAAGGCAGCAAAAACTGCAGTTAAAAGGACAGCCTCGGGAGGTAATGATACAGGCCGCGTGGCTTTTTGGAGTAATAAATTCCTCGTGTTTTGGGAAGGGTAGCTCATCCAGATTTTCTATTAGCGCCCTACCCGTTGTTTTTATGATTTCGTTACTTTCATTTGCGAAAGCTATCCCGGCTATCATGTTTAAGTCGGGCTGGTTTTTGTCGAGTTCATTTAATAGCTTAGACAAGGTAATTTCCCCCTCGCCCAACACGGCGATCACATAGGGGTATTTTTTTAATATACTTTCGTACAAAACGGTCGTGTGTATTCCGCCAATTATGATTTTAATATTCGGATGATTTTTATGCAGATATTCTACGGTGTCGAAACTGCTTATTCTATTCGGGGTCAGTATTTGCAAACCAACAAAATCAGGTTTAAAAACGTCTAGGGTAATTTTTATTTTTTTTAAGCAGTAAGAAAATTCGTGATTATTCAAAAAAAGACTTTTTACCTGATAACCGTCTTTTTCCAGATATGAATGCAGATAAGCTATCCCCAGGGGATAATGAGATGTATCGTCGCCCGTTTTGACACCTTTTTTTTTACCGTGGCTAGCGGTCACCAAAGATATGTCTTCGAAACTTGTGCTTAACAAAAGTATTTTATTCATACCGTTTATATCGTCATCTGTAAATTTTTTCTAGTTTATTAGTACCCTCAATCCAGTTAGCGGGGCTTTCTTTTTTTTGCTTTAATAGTCCGGTCTTACTGTAGGTATTCAGCTTGAATTTTGTTATTTTTCTGATGCGCCTGGACCATTCCACGTCCTCGCCTTCACCCCAGCGCAATTTTTCGTTTAGGGGGTTGTTCAGATAAAAATTACGCTTAGCTACGAAATAAGTACCGCTGATGATTTGATATGGCGTACACTCGGCGTGATACGGAAGAAGGCCTACGCCAATATTCGGGTAATCCCAGGTTATCCAATCACGGAAGCGGGAGCCGTCATTATTAAGTATTATATTCATGCAAACATCGAAATTTTCACCGAATTTATCAAAACCCTTCTTCCAGCCGGGCAAAAAATGCACATAATCATGGCAAACGACTATTTTGTCGAAACGAGTGGATGCCACACCTAGATTTTTCTTGCGCGTTATCCAACCCGGTGACCACCTCAATTCCCGGTATATAAGATGACGGATATTGCTTTGTGGTTTTATCTGGATATTAAGATTCTTTGGGCCGACAACAATGACTTCATGTGGGGTTCCGGACAACTCTCTTTCAGCGGAACTGATTAATTTTAAAAGATAGTCTGGTGCCTGACCGCCAGTGGTAATAACTATCGACCAACCGTTATCTATTTTTTTTGTTTTTGCGCCTATGGCATCAGGATTGTTTATTTTTTCATAATAATCATTAATCAAACGCATAATAATATCAACCCCCAGTAAGCGCCTGAATTTTACTAAAAAAATTTTGGTCTTTAGAATAATAATTTTATTATGCATTTTTAGTTTTTGCGTGAAATAAATTTAATAGTTTTCTAAACTCATATTTGCTTTTATTAATAAGGCGAATGGCAAAATCTATCGGATATCTATTTATGATTATACGCAGTGGCAGGGTTACTCGGGATTTTACCATAAAGTCTGACATAAACAATTTATTTATGCATTTCGGAATATTGATCGTGTTAAAATAAAAAAGAGAGTTGGCGTAATTATATTTGATATCCCTTCTGTAGTCCTTGTTGAATTCAGAGCGCAGTGATGGAAGTATTCCGTCTTTTAAGGCGCGCTCAGCTATGGCGGTACCCGGAAAAAACTCCAACGTATAAAGGCTTAGTGTTTTGGGCTGTGGAAGGGAAAGCCATAGTTTTAAACTATCTCTCCAGTCATTATTGTCCTCATAGGGATTATCAAGAATAAAACCGTAATCAGCCTTCAATCCCCGATCCTTGAAAGAAGAAACTATATTGGCCGCTTTTATCACCTGTTCGTTGGTTACGAATCGTTTATAAATCTTTTTCAAAATCCTTTCAGACCCCGATTGCACTCCAAAAGATATGCCCCTTAATCCGTAATTGACCAATAATGAAATTTTTTCCTCAGTAACAAAAGGTGGGGTTGCATTAATCGTAAACGTAAGGCCGAGGTCTTTGTTTATGAAACTTGCTATGTTTTTTATCTCCTCTGCGTTTCTTACTAAAAAATTATCATCGTTTATGGCAATGTGGTTAACAAATGGGAGGTTAGCAAGGTGCGTTTTTAATTCCTTTTTTATTCGTTGAGGCGAAGCTAGTCTGTGCCACTTATGTTTGGAGTCGCGGGCCAACTTGTGATAAAGCGAATTGGAACAGTATGTACAGGAAAAGTTGCAACCCCGTTGTCCGTAAAAAAGAAAAGAGTTTCCGAAAAATTTCCTTTTTTTTAACGCCTCTTCCGGAATTTTTATTATTTCGTTATGGCCGCGTATAAACAGATAGCTATTCTTTAGTCTATAATCGGGAAACGGTAGGTTGTCCAGGGATTCCGCGAAAAAATATTCTGACGGCCTTTTGATTTTACCGTTTTGTTTCTGAAAAATATTCGGTATATTCAAATCAATTTTTTTATTTATAATTGATTCATAAAGCCGTCTGAGCGGTTCTTCGCCCTCTCCCACGCACACAAAATCAGCGTGTTGAAGTGATTCCTCCGGTAATGCCGTTGGGTGTATTCCACCCAGAATTATGGGGATTTTTAGTCTGGTATTTATTTCCCTTATTATTGGCAGACAGATGTCCCAATCTTTGCTCATTAGCGAAAAACCGATTAATTTTGAACCCCGGGAAATTTCTATAACCCTCTCTATTACAGACGCCGACAAACAACTGCATTTATTTAAGTATATTACCCTCGCAGGGATATTGAAGTGTTCTACGTATGCTTTTAATGATTTTATACCGATCTCCTGCAGGGGATTACTATTGGTAATTAAAGTTATCATGAACTTAAGGTTAAGATTATTTTAAACCGTTGATACTTGTTTACGGTTTGTTTCCACTAAAATATTGTAGTCTTTTAGAGGATTATAGGATAATGGTTCATTGGAACATATCATAATGTGGGGCAGTTTTGTCTCTTCGTTGATGCGGTAATAAAAATAAAGATTTTGCCAGGAGATCAGTTTTTTTTCATGTAGTTTCTTTATGTCGTCCATAATGCTGTGGTTTTTCCAGCGCTCCATCATTACTACGTATTTTTTGGAAAAGTTAAAAAGATTTTTTAGGGCGATCAGGTGGGATTCGTTCGTGTGAATATGCATGATTACGGCTTGCGTGAAACTAAGATCCGCCACCCCAGTTAATTCCGGGAGCAGGGGGGACGTAGCGTCGATTTTTCTTATTTCCGCCTTTATATCCGGGTAGCATTCCCTCAAAAAAGCCAATTGACGTTCGTCTTTGTCTGTGCCTAATAATTTCATGTCAGGGGCCAGGACGTACAGGTTGTGCAGGTGCATACCGTTGCCGCAGCCCATTTCTATGACGATTTCCGGTTTAAGCTGCAGTATGGTTTCGTACAAAAGGTGGTGATTGGCGTGCAGGGGCTTGATATCCGGATTGGTTTTTTCGAGTTTTCCGTTTTTTGCGGCATAATCCCCGGGCGCAAGGCTCATAGTATGAACCTTTGCCTCTTCCCTTAGCTCTCCACGGTAATGCAGATTATAAAGTCTCCAATTGAACATATCGGCGTTATCAGATCCGATTGTTTTGATTATCCGTAATTTTTTCCCCAACCTGACCATCAATTTTAAGAGATGATATTCGATGTAATATATATTCGAATAATTGTGTTTAGGATCTTTTATGAAATTAATTATTTTTTTGATCATAATAACGAAATTATTTTTTAATATCTTTTAATATATAGCTAGTCAGGGTTTGGGCGTAGGTGGAGGCCTTGAACATATTTGCTCGACCGCTACTTAAGTAATCAGATATATTATTAAGAATTTGCGCCAGAGTCCTTTCATTGAGACTGCAAATATGCTTATATAATTCTTCGTAAGATTCAAATTTTCGGCGGTCGATATAGCAGTCTTCGGGGATAAGCTTTTCTATGTTGGATGCGCCCCAGTATATCGGGATGCAGCCCGCCGAGAAACTGTCGAATATTTTTTCCGTAACGTATCCGGGGATTCCCCGCATATTTTCGTAGCATATGGAAAAGCGGAATTTTTGCAGAGTGGAATGTTTTGATTCGAGTACGCCTCCGTAGCTTATGTTTTCAAGCAGGAACAGCTTTAAAATCCATTGCGGCGCCCGGCAGAAGAATTTGTTCAAATGAGGCCGAAACAAGTAATTCGGCCAACCCTTTCCGTAATATTTAAAGTTTTCCGGATGGTATTTCGTGAACCACTTGACCGCTTTATACCTTTCCGAATACAGTTCGTCCGGGTGGAGATAAAAATATTTGAATCCGGAAATCATGGTGCATAATTGGCGGTCATTACTTTTTATATCCCCGGGATCATACCTGAATCTATAGCCGAAGCGCAGAAGAAAATATTTTTTGTTATCCACCAAAGATTCGTCCCAGGTGAATATTCGGTCAAAGCCTTCGTGATTTTTTTTATTCCAATTGGCCGGTAAAACCACGGGCGGTTCGACGATCAGTAGGTATTTTTTTTGGTTATGTTTTTTAGCCGTCCTGGCTCCCGGCGCCGAATTGTAAATAACGATATCCGCCTCTTCGATTTTATTTATATCCTCGGTCGCCAGATCTATGTCATGTTTTTTTAGTTCTTCCTTTAGCGTAATGTCGTAAGCATTCAAATTATCCCTGATGTCTTTTGAAAATCTGTAGTTGTTGTAGTATATAGGATTTTCCACGACCAGGGTTGCTTTGTATTTCATATATTATCGGGGTGACCAAACGATCACGGAATAACCGTCTATAAAAAAGCTGCCGATATAGGATCTTTGGGCTTTAAGAATTTTGATTTTGTTCTGTTTTTCTAATTTATATAAATGCGACAAAAAACCTTTTAGGTAATTCCTTTTTTCGAAATATTTTAGGGAAAGGAAGTCTAACAGATTATTTTCGTCCAATAATTCTCCAATCGGTTCAACGTGGATGCATAATTTTGGCTTATTGCCGATTAGAAAGTCGATAAATTTATCAAATTTTTCACCTACCTGTTCTAATGCGGCTACTGTGTAGATGACAGAATTTTTGCCTAGTTTAAATTTTTTATCAGGATTAAAAAAATCAAATTTTTTCGCGAAAAGCTTGTTGTTGTTTTTCTGCGCAGCAATTTTTTGAATGATTTTTTGCGATGATTCAACCCAATCCAGCCCCCACAGATTCGCATTTCGGTTTATATCCCTTATTTCCAGCAAGTGGTGTCCCGTGCCACAGCCGAACTCGTAAATCGAATCGGCATCCCGCATGTACTTGTCGGCCAGCCAGCCGACTATAACGGCCAGGGAGTTGCGTTCAAAATTTTTCGAGTGTGCCTTAATTAGTTTTTGATTAACGCGCACTATATCATATTTTCCAAAATAATGGGGGATTATTGCCGAGGAATTACCGTGCTTTTTTAAATTAGCCAGATTTTCCCCCCAGCCCTTTTCCCACTGCCCCAAACGATGCTTACCCGAATAAACCAACCCTCGATCAAGCAAGGTATCCACAATTTTTTTAATACAGTCATCGCGTTCATCGGGCGTGATATGCCGGTAGCGGAAACCGTAATCCTTGATTTTCTTTTTAGTATAAGAACTAAGTTTTTCGCCGAACATCCGTTCAAAATCGTCTGTTTGCAATTTGTTTTGCGTATTTATTTTATTCATAGCCAATTGTTTATATGATTTTAAGCCAGCTATCCAGAGACATATTAATTAAACCGGCATAATTTGTTTTTTCGATTTCCAGCAAGTTCTTATTGATCCATTCGGCGACATCGTTGATTGATTCTTTATAGGACAAAGAGGGCTTAAAATCAAATTCAGCATTAAAGGCCGAGCAGTCTATTTGCAGGTTTCTTAAATCCCCGATATCGTGCATGGGGGCTATTTTGCAGCTAATAACATCCTGAATACCCGTTCCGAATTGCATTTTTGATAAGTTATAACTGCCGATATTATACAAAAGTTGTTTCCAGGAATTTTTTTCTATGACCTTAAAGTAACCATTGACCAGATCCCTGATATCAATTGCCGCCCGGTAAGCATTTAGTTCGGATATCCTTAAGACGCCTTTGGCGATAGCACAGTAAGTGAAGTGGTTCGGCAAAAGTTCAAGTCTCATGCGGGGCGCCGGACCACAGACGGTGGCCGGTCGGAAAACGATAATTTTGAATCCGGGGTTGGCCGCGATTCTTTCTTTGATGTATTCCTCCATCTTTAGTTTGTATTTGCAGTAATTATCGGTCGGTTCGGGCAGGGAATCTTTTTCGGTCATTAGTTTCAGATCTTTTTGATTGCCATACAGACTGGAGGAGGAATTATATATAACCGGGATGCCAAGTTTTTCGCAGATTACCAGAACGCCCCTGGAAGCATTATAATTAATATCTTCCGTATAGCGGGGATTGTGGTTGCATGCATAAACGCTGCTGAGTTCGCCCATGTGTAAAATATAATCCGGTTTGAACGCCTTGATGGATTTTTCCAATAAATCAGTATTCCTTGTGTCGCCGATTATCGTTTGCAGGGAAGACCCCTCTTCGCGCTCAAGCTCAACCTCTTTGATTATTTGGTTATAATTCTGTTCGTAGATCAGTGAATCGTATAAAGCGACATCACAGCCCCTTTTTAAAGCCTCCCGGGCAAAGACAGTGCCTATGTAGCCCAGGCCGCCAGTAATAAAAAATTTATTTTTCATAATCGTGATTTTTAAATTTGTTATATAATATTTTTTGCCACGCGATAGTTTTTTTTAAACCCTCGTCCAGATCGATATATTTTTTTTTATTGAATTCTCTTTCCGCTTTCGTCATATCTAACGATACATCTTCCGGCGCGCTTATGAGGGAGTTTTTGGAATCAGGCGGAAAGTTTACCGGTACCCGCAGGTATGCGCCGATTTTTTTTGCTAATTCGCCGATTGTAGTCTTGGAGTGGCCGCCAACGTTGTAAATAGCGTCCTTTCCGTTCAAGAGTATGTTCCACATTATTTCGATCGCATCGGAAACGTAGCAGAAAGTTCTTTTGGCGTCGCCCTGGTCGAGTAAATTAATTTCACCGTTTATCGCTTTTTGGATAAATGAGTTCATTACTCTTTGGTCGTTGTGTTTTGTGCCCGGACCGTAAGCCAGGGATAGTCTGGCTATTTTCGCCTCAATATTTTTTGCTCGATTAGCGATGCAAATAGCTTCTCCACAGCGCTTGCCCTCTATATAGCAGGAGCGGGGATGGTCGGTGTTGGTTGTGCCGATTTCCGTTTCTTTATGCGGGTAATTATTGTTTCCGCTGTACACCTCGCTGGTGCTGACAAATAAAAATTTTCCGCCTTCGTTTAATTTTTCGAACAAACCAAGGGTCGTTAAGCTGTTTAGCTTAAGAGTTTTTATCGGGTTTTCCATAAAACGTCCCGGTTGGCCATATCCGGCGGCATGGATAATATAGTCGGCCCGAGGGAGAGTTTTGCAAAAATCGTAATCAGCCAGATCGCCTCTGATTATTCTCGTTCCCTGGTAATCTAAAAAATTTTTTAAGCAAGGAGAGGGTTCGCTCTGCATAACGGCAACAACCTTCGTGCCCGCGGAATTAGAACGAAGAAGGTTCCATAGGCTGGCTAAAAAATGATTACCAATCAGGCCGGAAGCTCCGGTAATTAATACGGTTTTTCCTATTATTTCACTTAGTTCAACGTTTTTCACCACCCGCTCCGCGTCTTCGGCAATTATGCTGAAAATTTTATCCATAGATGAGTTTTTTTAATTTTTTATTAATATTAATTGCCGATAACCCAATATTCAAGTCATGCTCATCGGCCGATCCGTAGTTCGATAAAAATCTTTTTGGAACGCCGATGGAATCGATCACAATCGGTCTTAAACTTAGCGCCTCCGCGATTTCGGCCGTTAGACCCCCCTTATAATATGGCTCACATAATAAAATTTTTCCTGACGCACTGTTATTTTTTAAGGTCTCCGAATCAAATGGTGTTACGGTTGTATAGTAAAGGATAGTAACATCCATCCCGGTACAGGCTTCCAGTACATGATTCAGGGTGGGGCCAACGGCTACAATGGTCGCTAAATTGCCCCTTTGCAGTATTTCGGCTTTGCCGAATTTTACGTTATAACTGTTTTTATTAGGCCTGTCGCTCAACCTGAAATAAGTAGGATGCCCATTAGCGTAAGTATCCCGGAACAAGGTATCGAATTCCTGAGCGGTACCAGGCAGGATAATTTCCATGCCGGGCAAATTTTTTAGAATACCGACATCGCCGGGGCAATGATGCGTGCAGCCCAGGGCGGCGTAATCATATGAACCGCCTATGCTCAGGAAGTTTCCCCCCATTTTTTGATAACAAAAATCAAGTTTCAGTTGTTCATAGCTTCTTTCAACCAGAAAGGGGGCGATAGTATGGATAACCGGAATAAAACCGGACATAGCTAGTCCAGCCGCCAGACCGACAGTGGATTGTTCCAGAATCCCGATATTATAGACTCTTTCCGGATATAATGCTAACGCTTTATTGAATCCCCAAACGCCGATATCGCCAAGCAGTAATACCAGCCTTTCGTCCGTTGTTAGTATATTTTCAATTGTGTTTACAAATTGTTTGCGCATGCTTTTTGATATTCATAATTATTAAGTTCGGCAATGATTTGCTCGTATTCTTCTTCTGTGGGGGTTTTGTGATGCCAGGCCGGATTATTTTCTATGAATTTTACACCCTCACCCTTTATCGTTTTTGCGATTACAGCTGTCGGTTTTTTTTCATGCGTATTCGTTAAGGCGTTAAGGATCTCTCCATGGTCGTGGCCATCCACCACAACACTATTCCACCCGAATGCTCTGAACTTTTCCGACATATCACAAATCTTAAGAGCCCTGTCCGTTGAATGGTTGTGATCAACTACGCAGATAAGATTACTTAAATTGTGGTGGGAAGCCAGCAGGGCAGATTCCCAGATCGTACCCTCGTTGCTTTCTCCGTCCCCGATAATGGAGTAAACCCGATTTGATTTTTTTTGTATCTTAAATCCTAGGGCGATCCCCACGCTTATCGGCAGGCCATGTCCCAATGAACCGGTAGAGGCTTCGACGCCGGGGATTTTATTTCGATCCGGGTGGCCTCCCAATATGCTGTCGAATTTTCCGAAGTTATCGAATTCACTGAAAGGGAAGTAGCCCTTTTCCGCCAAAACCGCGTATAATCCAAGGGAAGCATGTCCCTTACTTAAAATAAAATAATCCCGATTCGGATCCTCTTGGTTGGAGGGATCAACTCTAAGAATCTTATCATAAAGCACCCACACGACATCAAGAATGGAAAAAGCGCTCGGTATATGCCCCTCTTTAGATCTATAGGCTGTTTCAACGATGATTTTTTTTAAATTTATTATTTTTTCGATTGGGTACGCCATATTAGAGTTTAAATAAAAATTTAAATATTCTTTTTATACGTATTAGGAATGGTATTATCGTCGGTCCGTTCTTTCTGTAAAAATCAAACCTTATTAAGTGGGTAGATAAAAATATAAATAAGTATTGCCCGGTCATCATCAAAATACTGTGGTCTTTTCCGAATATTTTATAACTGAATATTTTATGCTGACTGGTGCAGTGTTCGCAATAGAAGTGGGTGTACATTGAATTTGTGGCCGGTTTTTTATATTCAGATACCCGCCCGCAAAAAGGACATTGCGTTGTTATTAAATACAGGTTGTCCTTTTTTTTCTGCCCGCTTGCCCTTACCGCGCCCGTAAGCTTCCCCAGTTTAAGTTGTTTTTTTATATTTTTTTGCCAGATAATTTTACCCATTAGTTTATAAAATCTGCCTTCGCTTAATTTGGTCATATTTATGGTCGGAAATCTTCCCGTGACATGCTTTAACCTGTCCTTGATTAGGTTGTTTTTAATCGCTAATTGAAATATGGGTGAATTGGGAATTACGCGTAAGAAAACAGGCACGATATTGTATTGTGGATTATTAAGCCACCAGCGCAGGGAATTTTTTGCGGTTTCTTCCGTTTCGGACGGATCCCCGAATATTATATTACCCGAGCAAGAAATACCCGCCTCCCTTGTTAGTTTTAAGGCATTTTCAATCTCCGCCTTGGTTGTGCGTTTTTTCATGCTAACCAGAATCTCGTCATTTATATTTTCAAGTCCATATCCGATATACTTCAAGCCGGATATTTTTAATGTTTTTAGTATTTCGGAATCAACGTCATTGACCCGGAAAGATCCTCCCCAACCGATTATGTTATAATTTTTTATCCTCTCGGCGAAATCGATCATTCTTTGATGATTTGCCGAAAAAAGTTCATCTAAAAAATAAAAGAAATTAATATCATATTCTTTGATCAAATAATCAATTTCTTTGAAAATATTATCAAGCGAACGCTGTCTGTATTTTTGCCCGAGATGATGATAACAGAAGGTGCAGCTAAACGGACAGGAGCGAGAACCAATAAATTCCGTATAATGCAAATTTTCACATCTATCGAGTACGTCAAAATTCTCCGAATCAATAACTAACGATGTCCATTTTTCGAATTCAAAGCCCTCATAATCTGGAAACGGTAAACTATCCAGATTTTCTATGTATGGTCGTTCCGGTGTCTTTATCACTTCCTTGTTTTTTAGAAAAGCCAAACCTTTAACCGTTTCTATGCTGCCATTTCGGCAAAGCACGTCCGCCAGCTCGGCCATGGTTTCCTCACCTTCGCCCATAACCGCTATGTCAATATCCAAATTTTCCAATGCTAATTTAGGATCAGAAATCACGATAGCTCCGCCGACAACGGTAATGATCTCTGGTTTTATCTTTTTAGCGATCTTTAAAATTTCATCAACTTTATTCCAATAAAACGATAAGGTCCCGGTGCAAAAAACATCGATTTTATTATTTGTTATATGTTCCTTAAGGATGTTCTCAAGCGATATCGATTGGTCGTAATGGCATAAATTCAGACAAAAGACATTGAATCCTTTGCTTTTTAAAAATGATGATACGTAACCAAGCCCAAAAGGAAAGCTATAGTACTCTCCCGAGAAAACAAATTGTGGTACGACTAATAAAAAATTCATAAGATAGTTATGCTAACTCATGTTTTATTTAATAACGGTTAATTACTTTTTTTCAAAAAAACAATAGCCAGGACAGACAGCTCATAAAGCATCGAACAGATTATGGCATAAGCCATACCATTTAATCCGAATAGCGGCAAAAGAACAGCGAATAAAATCATTTTTAATACATTTCCGGATATTGAAATAAAGTAAAGCAGCTTTTGGTAACCCTGGGACATCATGGCCGTATTGAACAGCCCCAGTGGCACTACCGCCAAGGTAATTACCATGATTTTCGTCAGAGGAATAGATTCGAGGTATTGCGGGAAGAATATTTTATAGATCCAAGGGGAGAAAAAAAAGTATAAGAGGGACAGGGCGGAAGTAAGGGCGGTTAATTTGGCGATTTTTAGGGGCAGGGTTTTTTTTAGATTAGCGAAGCTGTTTTCGGAAAATTTCGGGAAAGCCAGAGCGGATAGGTTTTTCAGAACGAAAGATTTCATCTGGTCGAGCGGAACAAGCGCAAAGGAGTAAATGGCCAGCTCCGCTGCCCCGATATAGTGGAAAATTATAATCTTATCAATATTCTCGGTAATCGTTCCGAATACTCCCATAAAACTAAGATGTTTACCATAGGTCACGTCTTCAGGATTGTGGTTTTTGTTCGGTTTATATTTCTTAATAGTATATTTAAGGGCAAGGTAACTAAACAAAATCCGGCTTGCGAAATATACGAAAATTATAATAAGAATATTGTCGGTCAGATAGATGACCGCTATCGTAACTGCCGCCACGAATAATTGGGAGACTATTGATATCAGGGTGGAGGCGCCGAATTTTTTCTTACCAGATAGAAAAGACGCGTATAAAGAGAAGGCCGTGTAGAAAGGAATAAAAACAGTAATTATCAAAAGGCTTAAAGCGACGGCATTGTTGTGGTTAATGAAATAATAAATAGCCATCAACAAACTTGCCAGACTGCCGATTGTACCCCATTTGATCTTGGTTTTGATGGCCGGCATCAAAATCCCTTCATTTCCCTTGGCTACGGCCATGGTCACGGCTGAATGCATATTTATCAACGAGGGGATGGTCAATATGCCGATAAAGGATAATATGTACCGGTAAAGACCGAAAATTTCTTGAGGTAAAAAATTCGCGAAAGCGATTGATGTCAGGCCGCCGGCAAAAATGGAGACAAATTGACCGATAGTAAGCCAGAAATTGCCCTTAGCCAAATAGACCATGTCTGTGTGTGTCCACTTTTCCGTCCACCGGAGAAATTCTGCGGTTTTATTTTTGGTTTCGGTTAGCATGTGTTACCAGCGGTTGATTTTTTTAACTACCGCTTTTTTAATTTTCAGATAGGAGCTTATCGCTTTTTGTTCCACCTCTGGCGAAACCAGGCGCAGAATTTCTTTGCCCATGATCCGGTATTGTCCACCCACCTTATTGGCCTTAATTAACCCTTTCTTTAATAATCTTTTAATTGTGCTATTGCTGATTTTTAGAAGATCCTGCGTTTCTTCGGTGGTATAAACGGCATTAGGTTTTATTTCATTAGTCATATACACAAGTATAGTCCCGGTATCAAAAGGTGTCAACAGGTATCAAGTGTGGAAAACTTTTTAAAAAATTGGCTTGTTATAGCCAATTGTAATATAACTCGTTTTTCTGCTTTATGATTCAATATTATGTTTATCACCAATCACCGAAGGTCTTTTAATAACCGCCGTAGCCCCATCTTCAAGGCACTCAAAACCGGTCATCTCGTCGCCCGGTTTCAGCCAGATCGCGTCGCCCCTTTTTAAAATTTCATCGTTCATTTGGAATTGGCCGTAAACCACCACGGAAATCTCATCCGCAATTTTGTGGATATGCGCTTTTTCGGTGTCGCCTTTTTTGTAGTATTGCACCGCGAATTCAAAATCCTCGGTTTTAAGTATGGCCGGTTCAAAATTTCCCGCGACCCAGCCGCGGGTAAAATTTTTCAGCTTGAATATTTCCATCAGAATTTCAAAAAATTAATATTGAGATTTCGCGATTCTTTATTTATTATTAACAATTCATTATGGGGAGGGGAGTAGGCGGCGGTTTCTTCCGGGTTAAGTTTATTGAAATATTTATTGGCCGCCCGCAAGACTCCGCAGTGCGCGACGATCAATAGATTGTGTAGCGGCCAATCGTCCGTCAGGCGGCCAAAAGCCGGTTCCAGGCGGCGATAAAGCGCATCATAACTTTCTCCCTCCGGATGCGCAAAGAAATATTTATTATTTTCGCGCTTCTGCCAATCAGGCAGATTTTTTAAATCCTCTTTTTTCTTTCCGTCCCAGGCGCCATAACTCATTTCCCGCCAGGTTTCGTCTATATTCATATCCGCACCGGTCAAACCGGAAACTATCGCCGCGGTTTGCCGGCTTCTTTTGAGCGGGCTTGATATTATTTTTTTTATATTCCGGTCTTTTAAAAAAAGACCGAGTCGTCCGGCTTGTTTTTTTCCTTCATCCGTCAGTTCGCTGTCGCTTACGCCTTCAAGCCTGTGTTCCTCGCCGTATTCGGTTTTGCCGTGGCGCGCAAAGTAAATAGACATATTCGTTAACCTCGGAAATATTTTTTAAAATGCTCCACGTCTTCCGGAATGCCCAATGACCACATTTCTTTAACCAACGGGGCGCTTATTTTATCACCGCGTCCGATTAATTCATTATAAACCGGACAGACGTAGAATTCGCCGCTGACGCGCAGGTTTTTGGTGATCATTTGTTCGGCCGCCCAGACGAAATCTTTGCCCTGGGTAAAATAGTATAGACCCACGGTCGCCAGATTTGAGATCGGCTCTTTTTCCGCCACTCTTTTAACGTAGCCGGTTTCATTCAATTCAACAAAACTCCATTTTTGGTTAGTGGCGCGGAAAATCGGTATTATTCCTTTCGTATCCTCCGTCTTGTTTAATATCGCATCTTCAATCCCGTTCTGGAAATACTGGTCGCCGTTATAGATTATCAATGCTTCGTCGGTATTGATTTGATCTTTGACCAGGAGAACGGTAGAAGCCGCTCCGTCGGTCTGTCCCACCGGGATTATCTGCGGCCCCGATCCGTATAATTCCCGCAGTTTATCGCCTAAATTATAATTTTTGTCATGTTCTTCGTTTATTAAAAAAATAATATTTTCGTCAAAAACAAGAAAGGGCAGGGCATCGGTGGCCCAGCGGATCATTAACTTGCCTTTTATTTCAATTAATGGCTTTGGCCTGTCGTAAGCGGCAGCGATGAATTTTGAGCCGCGGCCGGCTATGGGGATGACCACTTTCATATATTATAAGTTATAATTAGTGTTATCAATAAACCACTCCAAATCTTCCGGCGTGCCGAGGCCGTGAACATATTTCGGGTAAGCCAGCTTAACCTTGCCGCCCTTTTCAATGATTTTATTGTAAAGCGGCGCCAGGTAGAATTCGCCGTTAGTGTATTCTTCGCGGGCGATCACGTCTTCCGCGATTTCCACGAAGTTTTTCCCGCTGCTGAAATAATAGACGCCGATATTTGCCCAATCGGATATCGGTTTTTTCTCGGCCACCTCTTCGACATATCCGTCCGCGCCCAGTTTACTGAAACTCCACTTAGGATTGCCGTCGGTCACTTCAAAAACCGGGATAAGACCGTCCAGGCCGGGATTAGCGGCGATTTCCCGGGCCATGGCTTCGCCGTCAAGAAAATGGTCGGAATCAGTAATGATTATTGGTTCGTCTTTGTTTATAAATTCCTTGGCTTTTAGCGCGGTTTCAGCCGCGCCGCGGGTAAAACCGTCCAGGGTGATAATATTAATATCATCGCCGTAATGTTTTTTTAAGACCGCGCAGATATTATGATTTTCATTATGTTCTTTCTGGATAATAAAAACGAGGTCATGCGGTTTAACGGCCATGGCGCTATCAATGCTTTGTCCCGGATGCTCTATAAATGGCAGAGAGCCGGTGGCCCAACGTATCATCGGATAGCCTTTTACGTCAATTATTGGCTTAGGTTTTTTATATTCCGGATTACGGTCGGCTTGTGCCTGAAAACGGGAACCGCGCCCGGCCATAGGGATGACGATTTTCATAATATTACTTAATTATACAATTATATGGTTAATTTTTCAACATTAATATTTTAGCTTGTATTAGTTTTTTTGTCTATTGACATTTTATTGTTTATATGTTAATATATTTTATTAGATAATTTTTGTTCTTTACATTTTTTATCAGGAGAGAATAAATGACGACAAGAAGCGGGAGGGATATGATTAGTAAGATCGTAAAAACGATGGAACGTGCGGTACTGGCCAGTTGCGAAGTCATTCGTCCCTTTGCGATGGGATCAAGAAGTTTGGGCGATGTGTCGGTAAAAGCAGATGAGACGCTTCTTACCGCGGTGGATAAAATGAGCGAAGATGTTGGCAAGGTGATTTTGCGGGACGCTTTTCCCGATATTCCGTTTATTGGGGAAGAGGGCGGACAAAGCGGAGCTAATGCCCGGTACGAATTCTGGTATGACCCGCTGGATGGTACCGCCCCCTTTGTCATCGGCACCCCCACATCCACTGTGATTTGTGCTTTGTATGATAATATCGAGTGCGTACTTAAGGCGGTGGTAATTGCCGAACCAGCCTATCAAAGAGTCTGGTCAGCTATCCGGGGTCAGGGTTCTTATTTCCGGGTTGCTGACATACCGAAGCAAAAAAGAGTCGTCTGGCCGGGCGACTTGGGCCGCGGCACCGGCGTTTTTTGCGATTTTACCCAGGGGTTTAAACGGGATAAGGGGGTACGACAAATTTTTTCCGATCATCAGGCTCTAGTGTTGACTACCCAACTGGCCGCCAATACCAGGTTGCTTTTACTGGGCTCCAACGGCGCCCATCAGGCGTATGTAGCTGATGGCCGGGACAAAGTTGCCGGCGGCATAACGACCGCTATGGGCGGGCCTTGGGATGCGGCCGGCGCCTTGCTTGTTATGGAAGCCGGGGGAGCGGCTAAAGCTTTTTCAATGGACAAAAGCATACTCAGTGAACGAAATCCGCTTAATCCGAAATCGTACGATATCTTGGTTTACGGCAATTCTCCACAAACCACGGAAACTCTAACCGATTACCTCAAACAAGCAATACTGGAGGCAGTAGAATGAAGCAAATAATTTCCGAGACCGACTTTATGAAAAATATGAGCACTATTTATCAAAAAAATGAAGCGGCGCAAAATACGGTTATGGCGGAGGGGTTGACCGTCGATCCGGTGGTCAGCAAAAAAGAGGGTGGGCATTTGGTGATTTTTCGCTTTCCCTTTGAATTCGCTGTCGCATTGTCGGAGTTTTCACTGGCGATTTCACGATTGGTTTCAGCTGTGTATTATCGGATAACCGATATCCATTTGACGATTATCAGTCACGATTCGGCGCCTGGCATGACCCATCCAAATAGCACCACCCTGAAGATCCTGGAAGCGGCGGTCACGAAAGCATTAGATGAATGCCGAGTCCCAGCATTTCCCTTAATCAGATATTCCGGCTTATTTTTCAACAAGACTAGTGTCGTAGCCAAGGGCACCCCGGAAAATGATAGTTTTTATCTCTTGGCCAACGCTATCGTTTACCATTGCCGCGAATTGGGACTGGATGCTAAGTTTCCTTGGGGGGTGCACAGTACCATTAACCGTTTTGCGGAGGTTACACCGCCGGAGGAACTGGAAAAATTGAGTGATTATATAAAAAGCTCAGTCGTTCCTTTATATTCCTCCCCGGATCATATTAATATCGGCTGGTACACATTTTCTAAAAATAATTTCAACATCAATGTGACCAAGTCATTTGATATCAAAACGACCAGAAGATGGGGTTTGTAGTACTTTTAGAAATATAAAAACCGCCTCGGTTTAAATCGGGGCGGTATTTATTTTAAAAAATTATGTCATTTTTTGGACGGCTTCCGGATGATCGGTGCAGACCGCGTCCGGTTTCAGGTCTATTATTTCCCGGATCCGCGGGAATAGCCGGTTTTTGTCCGCGTCCGGGTGTGCTTCGCCGCCCAGAAGACCAGGGGATGTGCCGTGCAGTTCCGGGGTAACCAGGGCGATTTTTAGACCGGCATTTTTGAATATAGAAAAATTCTCTTCGTTATATAATCTTTTCGCGCGGCCATTTTCGTCCGAGAGATCCCATTCATCCAGCCATACCCAGTTAAACAAATCTTTATTTTTCAGAACTTCTTCAATACTATAAAGCGTACCGCCGGTACAAATGTTGTATCTTTTTATATCGTAAAAATGCGAGACGGACGGGGCCATAATAAGTTCCGGCATTTTTTTCTTTAAATACTGAGCGGTTTCTATTGTTACGTCAAAAAGCAGAAGATTTTTGAAAATCACGGGAAAATTTTTTAGGTAGCTGAGCATTAAATCTAGAGACGCCTTGTTTTGCAGGCGGCTTTTTAGGTGCAGGGCGCTTAAAGGCGCTCCGTGCCGCGCGACTTCATCCAGTAATTCATCCAGAGAACAAAGCCGGTGGCCGTTTTTCCCTAAGCGGATTTTTTTGATTTCCGACACTGTCAGGTCCGCGAATTTAGCCGTATTTTTGCCCGCAGTTATCCGCCCCAGATTATCGTCGTGAAAGACCACTATTCGTTTGTCTTTAGTAAAGCAAGGGTCAAATTCCAAACCCCAGCCTTGTTTAAGGAATTCCACGAACGCTTCGTATGTGCTTTCGGCTGGAAAATCCGAATCAGCCGGATTCAGGCCGCGGTGAGTTATTATATTCATGCTCAAAGATTATTTATTGTATGCCTCGTTTCTTCCTCTGTCTTTATCCTGTCTAGCATATCAAGGCGTTTAGAGAAAGAATGATTCGTGTCTTCATAGAGTTCTTTGAAAAGCTGATAGATGTGCCGGTATTTTTGACGCGCTTTTTCGTCGGGCGTAAAAGTTTTTTTAATCCTAACGATTTCCGACGCTTTTTTAAAATCAGGAAAAATCCCAAGAGATATAGCTACAATCATGAAGGCACCTAGGGCGGTCGTTTCGGTTTCTTCAATCAGGAGTACCTCCCGGCCGGTAATGTCGGCCCGGAGCTGGGAGATAAGGTTATTTCGAGCGAGCCCGCCGGATAAACGAATTTGTTTAACCTCTACGCCTAGCCCCTCAATTGCCTCCATAATGCCTAGGGCTAAAAAACCGGAACTTTCAAAAATACTGCGCATGAGGTCCTGGCGTTTATGGTGCCGTTCCAGGCCGAAAAACATGCCCCGGACCTTCGTGTCAAAAAACGGCACGCGTTCGCCCAGAAGATAGGGGAGAAAGATAAGACCATTGGCGCCGTGTCCGCTCATAGACGCTTCGTCTTCCATGATATTGAAAATATGTTTTTCCGGGTAAGCATCGCCGTAAAAAACATCTTTGGCCCACTCCAGGAGTCCGCCATCAAGATTATTGGAACCTCCCACTATATAAACATTGTTATTAGCGTCAAAGCATTGGCTTAGGATACCATATTTAGCCGCGCATTTATCGGGAGCGTGGACGCGGAAAGAAGTGACTGTGCCGCAGACATTGCAGGCCTGGCCATGTTCGCTAACGCCTGCCCCCCAAAAAGCGCAGAGGGCATCATAGGTGGAGAGGATTATTCTTATATCCTGCTTAAAGCCGAATTTTTGTTTAAGTTCCGCTTTCAGGTTGTCTACAACAAATCCGACGGGCTTCACTTCCGGCAGATGATCCTCGTTAATTCCTAAAAATTCTAACAGTTTTTCCGGATATTTTTTTTCTTCCTGATCGTAATACAGCTTTTCCGCGTTTAAGGGGTCGGTAACACACGCCCCCGATAATTTATATAAAATATAGTCGTTTGAAGAAATGAATTTGGCGGTTTTCGCGAAATTGGCCGGCTCGTTTTCCTTGAGCCATATTATTTTCGGAAACATATAACTCGCCACCGCCAGGTTATTGGGGCTTAGAAATATATCCGTGAAATCGGGGTTATTCTTGAGCCATTCGGCTTGGTTGTGGCTGCGCTTATCCGATACGATCATAGACGGCCTCACCGCCTCGCCGTTCTTGTCTACCGGAACCAGAAAACAGGCCGATGACGTTACGGTTATTGCGGAGATATCGTTTTTTATCCGCTCGTCGGCGGTCGCCTCTTTTATTACCTCCTGGCACAAAGACCACCATTCATCCGGATCCTGTTCAACGTGATCGCCTTTGATGGTTGTCCTGACCGGATACCAGCTGTGCACAAGTTTTTCGCCGCGTTCATTAAAAACGATCGCGCGCATGCTGCGCAGGCCCAGATTTATGACTAATATATTCATAATTCATTTAAGCATATTAGCATGTAAACATTTTAACATGCAGGCGGTATTTTCAGATTTCTATCTTACTTACCCGCCTTTGGTGGCGGCCGCCCTCGAATAATTCATTTAACCATGTATTGATAATTTTTTCAACTTCGTCTGCTTTTATGCTTTTTTGGCCCAGGACCAACACATTGCTATCGTTATGCCGCCGGGACATTTTAGCGGCCCGGGAATCGGCGCATAAAGCCGCCCGCACGCCGTAATGCCGATTGGCGGCTATGGACATGCCGATGCCGGTCGTGCAGATAAGAATGCCGCGTTGCGCGACGCCGCCACTGATTTGCCTAGAAAGCGCGTGGGCAATATCCGGATAATCGCAAGCGGCAGGGGAGTAACAACCGAGATCCTCTACGGCTAATTTGTTTTCAGTTAAAATATTTTTTATTTTTTCTTTCAGTTTATAACCGCCGTGATCAGAGCCGATCAGAATCGTATTTTTTATTTTAGAAATAACTTCCTGGTAATTTTTTGCGCCTAATATCCCTGAACCGGATACCAGTATATCGGCGCCGGCATTGATCGGCAGATAGGCGTTATCCGCCTTTATACCGCCGTCTACCTGGGTCAGGGTTTTTAAATTTTTCTCCCGTATATATTTTTTAAGATTTTTTATTTTGGCGGTGGAATTTTTTATGTAAGCCTGTCCGCATTTTCCCGGAACCACCGACATAATTAAAACATAGTCTAAATATGGCAGAAATTTATAAATTTTTTCGAGAGGCGTTCCTGGATTTACGGCCAGACCGGCTTTTCTTCCTCGTTTTTTTATTTGTCGGATAGTGTTATTTATATTGATCTTACTTTCAACATGCACGGAAATACAATCCGCCCCGGCCCTAATATAGCCCGTCATCAGATTATCGGCGTTTTCCGTCATCAGGTGCGCGTCCAGCGGCAGTTTTGTCCATTGTTTTATTTTTTTGACCAGAGCCGGATAAAAGGCCGTCGTTTGTGGCACGAATTTTCCGTCCATAACGTCAATATGCAGCCAGTCAGCGCCGGACGATTCCAGTTTTTTTATTTCGGTTTTTAAGTTTCGGCCCGAAGCGGCCAGAAGAGAGGGGGAAATAGTAATCATATTATTCTTCGTTTTAAGCCCGCCTTTATTCTGGATATTTGTCTGAAAAAAATTCCCAACATCGGTAAATTTCTTAATTTCCTGTCGATGTATGTTTTTCGGGGCTCAACACCCCGAGTGTTAAAATTTATTTTTTTAAAACCTTCTTTTTTTAAGAATTTAACCGCGCCGTATTCCCACCTACCCTTTACGATGCCGGTCATATAGTAATTAATGGCTGGTTTGTTCGCGCACAAAAACGGTTCCGCGATTTTTTTTGCTCTTTCCCGGCCGCCGCCGAGTTCCATATCCCAGCCGGTTTCACCGTCTTTAAGCAGGTTACGCAAAGTATTAGTTTCCCAGATAGCGGCCTGTAGGGAAGCGCGGTAAGAAGCTTCCGGGCTAATCGCGCCGATTTCTTTGTAACGCTTGTGTTGGCGGTCGGGCGGGGGAGTGGGCGTTAGTCGTAAATAAGCGGCGTTTTCTTTTTTTATTATTTCTAAAAATTTTAGGATTTTTTCGGTATTAACCGGACTGGTAAGAAAATAGTCTTCTTGTAAATATATTATATACGGATATTGGTATTTTTCTAAGGCAATTTTCAGGTTAGAGGCCCACTGCCCGTCTTTGCCCACTGGAATGCTAACCACCTTTTTATCTGGGTAATTTTTATAGTTCGTAATCAAACAGACAGGGTATGGACAATCGGGCCAGTATTTGAAAAATAGTTTAAAAAAAGGCACCCAAGCATCGCTGAAAGTATCACAGGAGGAGATAAAGATTGCACATTGTTGGATACTCATTTGTTTTTCAGCTTGCTATATATTTTTTTTGCCAACAGAAAATTTTCTTCGGATAAGATAGAAAAAGCTACAGCCGAAAGCGTGTGTACCACTAAACGATTTTTTATTATATATTTTATAATTTGCGGCATCATCGTGAATTGCGCCTTAAATCCGGTCCACGAGGAAAACGCCCTGTCCAAAGACAAATGATTCAGCATCAGTTCTTTATATTCTAGAAGTTCGCTATACGGGTGTTCCAGGGTAAAAATTGGCGTGGGCATATCAGTGAGCCAATAATTATCATCTATTATACCGCCCTCCTTGGCGATTGCGTACACCTCTGTGCCCGGAAAAATCGCCAGCAAGGGAAATCCTTCGCCAAAATGAAAGTATTTTATTTTCTGTATTTTTTTTGCAAAAATTATTGTTTCCTTGATTGTTTCAATTGTTTCTCCGGGAAGACCAACTATCAAGAACATTTTAACCACAATATCGGTTTTGGCGAATAATTCATATGCCCTTACGGTATCTTCCTGGGTTACGCCCTTGTGGCATTTTTTTAATATTTTTTCGTTAGCGCTTTCCAGGCCGAGAAATACTTTAATGAAGTTTGTTTCAATCAGCTTATCTACCATCTCCGGGCTTATTGGCTTCATTCTGGCGACGCAAATAAAACCGATTTTTTTCATTTTTCTTTTAAGTACCTCGTTGCAGAATTCTATTACCCGCTCATTATTTACAAAAAACGTGTCATCCTGAATCCAGATTTTTCCAATTTGGGGAAACTTATTTATCAACCATTCAATCTCATCAACTACATTTTTAATAGATCTAAACCTCACACGCCTATTAGAAATCGTATCCAGGCAGCAAAAACTGCAATTAAAAGGACAGCCCCTGGCGGTTAGTATGCAGGCTGTGCCCCGTTTATTATTTTCAAAAAATACTTCATGTTTCGGCCAGGGTAAACTATCAAGATTTTCTATGGGTGCCCTGGGACTGGTTTTAATAACGCCGTTATAGTAGTGTGCTATGCCGTTTACCTGGTTTAAGTTTTTTTTACCGGACAATTCGGTAAGTAGTTCTATCAAAGTTATTTCGCCTTCTCCTAAAACAGTAATGACGAATGGATACTTCCTAATTATCTGATCGTACATTATGGTGGCATGAATACCGCCAATAATTAACTGAATATTTGGAAAATTTTTATGTATATATTCAATTAGACGGAACGTACTTACCCGGTTATTCGTAAGAACCTGAAAGCCAATGGCTTCTGGCTGGAAATTTTCAATAGAAGTAATAACTTTTTTAAAACATTCGTCGTCGCTATAGTTGTTTAAAAATAAGTTTTTTACATCAAAATTATTTTTTTCCAAAACGGCATGCAAGTATGCCAGACTAAGGGGATAGTGTGACTCTTCTGTTGTTTTGCCGCCTTTAGCAAGCCTGGCGCTTGAACCCTGCATGTCTATGTCTTCAAAGTTACTTGACACCAGTAATATTTTTTTTATCATAGATGCGGCGGATTTAGTAGTTAATCCATTTTTTGTGCGTAAATATAGAATTCAGGCCGGTTTGCCCGTAAATAAGGTAGCCGACGCCTAGTAGAAAATTTATTAACTCTTTGTTCTCATTGGTTGACCTATAACCGCCGTACCCCATAGTTTCAGCGCAGATGATTTTGGGAAAATTTTTAACGTAGTCTATGGTTTGGAGTATTTCCAGTTCCGTGCCCTCGGTATCAATATTTAAAAATGGTGGAAAGATGCCATTGTTGTATTTGTTGATGACGCTGTTTAGTGTAGCGATCGGAATTTCATCTATGGCAATGATTTTAAAATTATGTTTTTTCTCGTATTCACGGGCTTCGTTTTCCGAAAAAGTGTTCAGGGTAGATTCGTTTAATCGAAAATAAGGCATTATTCCTTCTTTTGTATAAACTCCAAGATTCAGATTTATATCACGTTTTCTTTTGCCAAACAATTTAAAATTATTTTTGTCCGGCTCAACGTTAATGCCGCGCCAGCCGTTCTTGTAGAACAGGGCGGTATTACTGAATCGTTTCGGGTGGTGCGCGCCGACATCAATGTACAAAAGACTGTCTTTCGGGAATTTTTTTACGAGCGAAAACATAATAAGATCTTCCCCACACTGAGAATACGATATTTTTTTATATGATTTTAATGAACCAGTATAAAAATTTTTTACAAATCGCGGTATTGTTTTTTTGAATTCGTTAATCATTTTTTTATTCTATAGTTGTTTAAAAACCATCCATAAGTTTCCTTAACGCCTTCTTTTAGCCCGATCTTATGCCTCCATCCCAAGTCATGCAATTTAGATACATCTAAAAGTTTCCGCGGCGTGCCGTCGGGCTTGCTCGCGTCCCAGATTATTTTGCCCTTGAAGTCAACGATGTCTTTTGTTATTTCCGCCAGCCCCCTAATGGTTATGTCTTCGCCGGTGCCAATATTGACTATTTCCGAGCTGTCATAATTTTTCATCAAAAATACGCATGCGTCGGCCAGGTCGTCAACGTGCAAAAATTCGCGTTTCGGCGAGCCGGTGCCCCAGAGCGTAACCGCACCGTTACTTATCTTTGCCTCATGGAATTTCCGGATCATGGCCGGCAGAACATGGGAGTTTTCCAGGTCAAAATTATCATTCGGTCCGTAAAGATTCGTCGGCATGACCGAAATAAACCTCGTAAAATCGCTTTGCTCACCCGAGGCAGGATCCGTACCATATTGCTCGTTAAAACTTTGGCACATTTTTATCCCGGCGATTTTGGCGGTGGCGTATGCGTCGTTCGTTTCCTCTAGAGGACCGGTCATTAGGTATTCCTCTTTGATCGGCTGAGGACAGTCGCGTGGATAAATACAGGACGAGCCTAAAAATAAAAGTTTTTTAATTTTATATTTCCAGGCGTTAAAAATAATATTATTTTGTATTTGCAGGTTTTCGTAAATAAAATCCGCCTTATATCGTTTATTCGCCATAATGCCGCCCACCTTGGCCGCGGCTAAAAAGACATACTCCGGTTTTTGGCTCTCAAAAAATTCTTTTACTGCCGGCTGGCTGGTCAAGTCCAGTTCCTGACGGGTGCGCAGGATCAGGTTGTCATAACCTTCTTTTTGCAGGCGCCTTTGAATCGCCGAGCCGACGAGCCCGCGATGCCCGGCTACGAAGATTTTGG
>Ga0208977_1000096_pt1 | contig 97755 bp, 77 predicted proteins | sample RifOxyA2_FD_184030 | JGI IMG/M metagenome (GOLD analysis project Ga0208977, IMG submission 184030) | Groundwater microbial communities from Rifle, Colorado - Rifle Oxygen_injection A2 (SPAdes) | ecosystem: Environmental > Aquatic > Deep subsurface > Groundwater | place: Rifle, Colorado, United... | reverse complement strand
TGTGCAGCAGCTTCTCCTTTGGCGCTTGAAGCAATAAATAACAGCAATGAGAAGCTGCTGCACATGCAGCCAGCTGGATTTGGATATGACCAGACATTTATTCCTCCTTTTGGCGCTGGTGTACGCTATGGCATACATGATGGCCTGGACCGCAACAGCGATGGCGACATTGATCCGGTATATATGAATCCTGGTCCAGAATCCCTGGCAACCATCATTTCACACCTGAACGCATTAGACCAAAATGCCACGGTTCGAAAAACTGGTGTAATCAAGCTCGATGATTTCAACAGGTTCCAATACGAATATGTTGTTGATCAAAATCCCAAATTATATGGTAACAATGTGTCGCCCTATGGAACGATTGAATCGTACAATGCGGGAAATATACCCTTGGCGTATCGTGAAGAGCGCGAAAGCGATCAAAGTCCCATAAAGATAATCTTTACCCCAAAGGATTTTGGCCCAAACTGGAGCACATCGTACGATCCTCAATTGGCACGGTCAAACGAGGATTTCAATGATTCTCTGGATAACAACAAGAACCTGGAAATTGACGAAAGCGCGACCGGGTATATAATTAGCGATCCAGTGGCGTTTAACAAAAACGGGTTTGCCACTGCCAATACAGTCTCTTTTTCATCAGGGTATCCCAAGGATTTGCGAAGCGATTCAACGCAGTCGTTCTTTTATACGCCTGGCGCAGGGTTTTCAGACAATGCTAAAATCGCCATTGATGCGTGGGACGTTTCCCTGCGCTATATGAATGGCGAACCGAACAAAGACCTGATTGTCTCTTCCATAAGTTCAAAACAAGGCACTGGATCTGAAAACGACGCACTTGACTGTTTCACGGTCAGGCTCAAAGACAATGTCTTTGTTCCAAGAAAAATAGTGGCAGTCAATGGCATTGCCAAGGGTGGTTCGTACACGCTTATGGCACGCGATAAAAACGGCTGGAAAAAACTATTGCCCGTGGTTGGCGATTCTGCGTTTAATACTCGGGCCAATAAAAAGCGTACCCTGGGCTATTGGGACGTATCAAGTCTCAATGGCTGCAATACCCTGGTATTGCAGGTCAAAAAAGGGGGCAGTATCTACCAGGCGCAGCAGACTTTGTTGGTGGGCCAATTGGTGGACAGTGCTGACGCATCCCTCTATTCCACCCATTCGCGTGCCAGGCTCGATATTCCTGGTGCAGAGGTTGCTTCGTGGCAGCAGCCTGCTGTTGTTTCCATGACCGCCCGTACCCTTGAAGACCTTACTTTACTGCATATGCCAAATTTGACGCCAGTTGGGCCAATTATGGAGATTCAGCCTTCACCTATTGAATTCAAAAAGCAACGGCCAAAGCTCACGGTTAATTTTACCTACAACGAAGCAAAGATAAACGGGTGGCTCGATAAGAATTTCAACCTCTATACCTTAAATGGCAGGGGAGAGATGGATATTGTCGAGAACAGTGTGACAACCTATTATGCTACTAACGATACGGGGGAACGCACAGACCAGTTGCCTGGTCAATTGGCTTTTAAGACCTGGGGTGAACGAACTGACGGCAAAGCCATGATGCAGATTGCCGCAGAGGTGGATCACTGGTCAGCATATGCGGTTGTACCACGCAAAGGCAGGGTTATCTATGTAAAGTCTGACGCACCTCTGGGCGGCAATGGCAGGAGTTGGAAAACAGCCCTAAGATCATTTTACGAGGCAGACTCAGAGGCTTTTTCAGGCGATACTATAAAAATAGCAGCTGGTACCTATCCTGGTGCTGTTCAAATTAAAAAGAATCTGACCATATTGGGTGGATTCAATCCAAACAATGGTTCGTGGATACCCTGGAAGCAGCGCACCATCTTTGCGGGTGACTTTTCCATTAAATCGTCGTGCAGTATTCTGGGAGTGGTACTTTCGAGCACTTGTGCGGTTGAATCAGCGTGCGTGGCCTTTGAGCGTGTACTTTTCACCGGATCAGTGGACCTGAAAGCCAGCACTGCTGAATATGTGCATTGCACGTTTGCTGATAAATTGAATCCGGATACTGCTTCAACACACGCTGCTTTTAATACGCTTTTTTTATCAGTCCAGCCTGAGCGTATATCCGTTTTTGACCACTGCGCTGCAAAGACATGGAAGGCCTCGGGGATTGTCGTTTCTGGTGATCCTTTAATAGCACCTGATTATTCTCTTACGCGCGTGTCGCCGCTTATTGACGCGTGTGCGCGGCCGGAAACAGGGGAGTGGTATGGAAGAGCGCCTGATATTGGATTCTATGAATTCTGGGGAGATACTTTATTTGTGTCAGCCACGCGTGGTAATGACGCCAATAAGGTGAACAGCATTAAAAGTCCAGTTAAAACCCTGGGAAAAGGTGTTGCTCTGGCACAACAGCATGATTGTATCCTTGTAACAGCTGGAATATACACCGGAGATATTACACTGAAAAAAACGTTTAATATATTCGGCGGTTGTTCAGATGATTTCTCGCTTAGAGATGCTGATAAACTTATCTCAAAGTTCGATGGAACTCTTACGGCCCAAGACGGGGGACTGATTTCAGGACTGCATGTACGCGCTCCGGGCAAGACGGGTATTACCATGGGCGCTGGCAATTGTGTATTGGATAGCATGCGCATAACAGGGTGTGAAAAGGGCATTGAAGCCAACGCAGAAGCCGTATACACTGTGGTGCACACACTTTTTAATGGTAATGCGATTGGTATTGCCATACCAGGCACTTGTTCTTTGCAGGTGAATGGCATTACATGCGCGTATAATGGCATGGGGCTCTATGTTCCGGGAAAAGCGCGACTTTGTATTCGCAACACGCTTTTTTACAGGTCGCGCATGGACCTTGCTCAAACAGGAAAGGCGTTGATCACATATTCTCACAACGTGACCTATGGATCGGCCGCAACTATACCCTGCGATATTCCAGAGAATATAACGACCAATCCACGCCTGGTAGACCCTGAGCATGAGAACTTTTACCTTGAATCTGCTTCGCCCTGCCTCCGGCGTGGTGAGAATAGCGGGATCATAGGTGCCTTTGGCAGGGAACGCGGATTGGGTTTTAAAACTGCATATGCATTTGCTTTAAATGAAGCTCCGGCCTTTGGTGGCGATTTTCGAGAATGGACCCTCCTTCCTGGCAAAACCCTGACCAATCGTGATAGAAAAATTGGCTCATCACGGCCCGGGTTTTCCTGCATCGTAAAAGCTGGTTATTTTGGACAAGATCTTTTTCTTCTGTTCAGTGTTACGGGAGCTGCGCGGAAAAATGATTCGCTCTGCTTTTTTCTGGCCAATCCAATGGATACGTCACAACGCCTCAGTTTTATTGAAGCGTGCAAAGGCGTTCAGTGCAAGGTAGGAACAGTTAGCAATACGACGTGGTATGGGTGCCGAATTCCTCTTACGCGCCTTGGGAAAACCGGATTAAAGGATCGGGAGACGCTTTTGTATGACTTTATGTACATTGAGCACGCTCCAGAGGGTCGCGTGGTCTATTCTTTCAATGGGCCAACATCAATTATACGCAAGCAGCGCCAGATGGGATATCTCGAGGCGCGTGATTTGCTAACGCCAAAAATCAGAATCCAGGGTGTGCGACGATATGCTAACGAGATAGTCCGGCCAGTAGTTTTGTTCGATCATGCGCTTGCCTCTGACAGCTGCGTGGCAATAGTCAATGGCCAACCATTGGTGCAAGGTCAGCAATTCTGGGAGGAAAAAGACTATAGGCTTGAGGCAAAAATAATACGGGATTCGATTATTGCAGATACTATTATCAGGTTTACCATTGATATTACCCCGCCAAAAATAAAAGTTCACGATCTGCCGCCTGACCAGTCAATTTTGTGGACATATGCGGGTGATTATATCCCCTATACGTATGCAAAGAGCATTGTTCCGGCAGTCATTGCCATTGATGCGCGTTTGAAGCGTGTAAGCGCGACATTAAACGGCAGGCACTTTCCTGTTTCCGGAAAACAGATTACGCGTGAGGGTTTATATGTGCTCTTGGCATCAGCAACGGATTCAGCCGGCAACCAGACTGATTATGAACAGGTATTCAAGATGATCCATCCTGAAGCCGGATTGGCGATTTTCGTTACCTCTCATGCTGATCAGAATGCCACAAACCAGGCCTCCACCATAGTGAAGGGATGGGTAAATTCAAGCTCAGTCTCTGTTCTTGTGAACGATGATACGGTAAAGAACACGACCGTATATTTCGACAGTACTGCATTCAGCCATACCCTGGCTCTTGAACCAGGCGATAATCAGATTACCATCAAGGCGTTTTCAAAGATCCAGAATAAACCAGCGTTCAAGGCCTTTCATGTTTCGCGAGACACGATAAGGCCAATAGTTACCGTTGTTCTGCCTGCAAATGGTGATAAATACGAGAGCAATCTCGATATCTGGGATATACCTGTTTCAGGAAGCATTGTATCAGGTGATCCCATAACAAGCTGTGTCATCACCAGCCAGCTTATGTCAGCTGGCGCGACTGTTGATGCGCAGAACAATTTCTCAGGACTTATTGGCGTGCGTGGCGAAGATGCAGCATATCATATACGTGTGGTGGCGCAGGATGTGCATGGAAACCGCGATACTGTCCTGGTTTCCATTGTCATTGGTCATGCACCTGATATTATCCACCAAACTCCTCAGGATTTTGCCACAATCAACACGGTTTCAGCAAGACTGCAGGGAAAAATATATGATGAAAACATGCGGGCGCTGTATATTCAGTATGAACCTGCGCTATTTTCTTATCTAAACGACACAGCAGTCTATGATGATACCGTAACCCTGCCAATCCAAGGGTCGAACAGGGTCGTTATTTCAGCCGTCGATTCGCTTGGGTTTGTTGATTCTCTGGTACTCACCCTATATCGCGATAACACAGCGCCAAGCATCTCCATTACATCGCCGGTAGCAGGGTCGCATACAGGCGAAGCCCAGGTCACAATTACAGGGAATGTTGATGATCCAACAGCAATTGTTTTTGCCAATTCAGACACCTGTTTGCTTCCCCATGGTACTACGTTCTCAATTTTTAATTACGCGCTGCAGCCTGGGCCAAATCTGATAATTGTTCAGGCAAATGATACTGCTGGTAATAGCGCTGTTCCAGACAGCGTGCTTATCTATCGTGACGATACGAGCGTTGTATATGTGGATAATACATGGAATGGCGTTGAGACAGGCAGTTCTACCCAGCCCTTTAACACGCTTTTCGAAGGTGTCACTGCTTCCTGGACAAATGGGACTCTGGTACTGCGAAACGGGCCATACAACGAGGCAGTTACGTTCAAAGATGGTATGAGAGTGTATGGTGAAAATGGTCTGATTGTACTGAATGCGGATACCGGGGTGTATACTCTTGGGAACAACGCGTCTTTCAGCAATTGCTCTTTTACAGGTTCTGGTGCAAATATTGTTTCAGGGTCAGGTTCAGGTGAGTTTGCCGCAGCCAACTGCGTGGTCAACACACAGGCAAACAGGGGATTCAACCTTGCCGGATACAGAAGAGTGTCGTTCAGCAATACCAGGTTTAATAAAGACCTTTCCGGGCACTATGGCGTTTCAGCGTCCAATTGCGACACGCTTGTTGTCACGGATTGCCGCTTTGACACTTGCGGTCAGGCAGGGCTTTCACTTTCGGCAATTGCCTTAGTTTTGGTGCGTAACGCACTTTTTACCGGGCTTGCTCATTCAGGGGTCATCCTGACCGATTGTCAGGCAGACATCCAGTTTTCGACCTTTGCCTTCAATTTATCGGGTGTGTCTGTTTCACGCGGCCAGCTGCTTCTGAAAAACAGTATCCAAGCCTTTAACCAGGGATATGCGATAAACCAGTCAAACGCACCGGCCATATCTGCTATATATAATTGTTTGTTCAGCAATGGCCTGGGAAATTCGCAGCAGGCTGGAGGCATTGATTTAGCCACAACAGTACAAACAAACCCAATGTTTTCAAGCTTTGCTTCATATGAACTGGATTCGCTGTCTCAGGCAAAGAATGCAGGAGAAAATGGTTCGGAAATGGGATATCATGGCCATTTGGTCCTTGGCCGCAGACAGGTGCTATCGATTGTTTCGCCTCCGGCCAATGCTTATGTTAAGGGATGCGTCAGTATCATGGCAAATGCGAATGCCTTGAAACCAGGGTATAGTGCGCCTGAACTTTGCATTAATGGGAAGTGCGAGAAGGTGCTACGCGTTTCTGACGAAACCAATGATAATGTCTGGGCGCGGGTATGTACTGACCAATACCCGGCCGGACAGGCAGTCATTAAACTTGGCGCTATTTCCCGGGCCATTACTATTGGATTGCCGCCACTTGTGCGCGAAGAAAAACCAATGCCAAAAACCCAGACCTGTCTTGCAGACACGTCTGGCAATCTGATTATCATTATTGATCGCGCTAATAACAGAGTTGTCTGCACAGGCAGATATTCAGATACGCTCTATTCATTTGGCGGATTTGGCAAGGACATGTATAAATTTGACGCGCCCACTGGAGTTAAAATAAAAGACAGCGTGTTTACAGTTTATGATGCGGGTAATAACCGGGCCATGACCTATACGATGTATCCTGTTGTTGCAGGTAAAAGCGCGCAGCAAACCACAGAAAGCGCTGCAACGCGGTTAACACTGCAGAATGTTCATTTTATTCCATCGCCTTTTAAAATCCACAAGGAAAAGGGATATATCAGGTACAATCTGAACAAAAATGCATCTGTGACCATCATTGCATTTGACCGGCTTGGCCGCAGGATTAGGGATTGGGACATTTCATCCGGCATGCAAGGCGGCAGGGTAGGGGTGAATGAGATCAGATGGGATGGTAAGGATCAACTTGGCGCGTATGTTGCCTCGGGAGTATATGTTTTCAGAGTTGTCGCAGATAGTGATGGCGACAGGGTTGAGGCCAGGGTCAGGATGGCTGTGATTGGGGCGAAATAGGGGACAGTGAGTCGAAATCGAGGCGGGTCTTTCTAGTGTTCGCAGTGCCCTAATCAGTTTGTTGGCGACTTTGCACCTTGGTTGCCAACAGATACAGCAGCAGGGACTTCAGTTTTGCCTTTGGTAACAAGAATATTTAGATTATGAAATACGTCAAACTACATTAGGGAAGACAAGAATGGCTCCAATTGCACAACCTTTACGCCATCTTCCTTGCGATCCTGGCGCAATGTTTTAACAACCTGAAACGCGGGCAATCCATATTTATTGTTGAAATAACGAAGGTTTTTATCAATGGCGGTTTCGGATGACTTGGCTTCGATGATTCTTTCCGGATTACCGTCTTTGGCAATGCAAAAATCAACCTCTTTACCTTCCCGGGTACGAATATAGTGCAGGGCAGCGTCTTTTCCGAGCAAATCTTGTGTCTCGATAACATGCTTGAACAGACTGACAGCCACAAAATTCTCAAGCCTGGCGCCGTCATCGCCAAGGACCATTCCATTGTCGTAGAAATACATTTTTGGCTCTTTTAAGAGCGAGCGGGCTATGTTCCGTGAAAAGGGGGTTACCCTGAATACGATGAAGAGTGATTCAAGGATTTCAATATACCGCATCAGGCAACCAGAAATTGGATTCAATGATTTTTCTGTCTTCGTAATTATCGTAATTGAAATATCGCGGGTTTTTGTACGACCGCATGATCTCTTTTGCCAGCCATGTTTTTCCCACTTGTCTGGGGCCAACAATAAAGACCATCTTTTTCTTAAGGTCTTCCAGTATATAATTTTTATATTTTCTGTTCATTTATGTGATAATACATAAATAAACTTATAAATAGTCAAGGCATTATATAAACATGCTTATAAAAAGTCCAATACTTAACAGAGAATAATCAATATTATTTTTGAGACAAAAACATATGTATGCCCAGTTTTCTAGCATGTTTAAAACAGAGATTTTTTTGCCAAGGCTCCATTCTCGCGTTCCAGGGATGTACGATCCGCAGCTGTTTTTTCGCGAGCAGTGTGTATACATCGGGCAGGTCGAATTGATTGAGAACACCCCGGACCATGTGCGAAAAAGGCCATTGGACAATGGAGGTTTGGGTCCACTCGTGGTATGAAAGCGGGGCATGAAAAAGGCTGACTCTGGTCGCATGATCAGCAAGGGCTGCGGCAAACGCGGCCACCAGGGCCCCGATTCCATTGCCCATAAGATGGATACGGCAATAGCCTGTGCTGTGGAGAAGGCGAAGACATACCAGGACATCATGCACCTTGCGGCCCAGATATGGCTGGTCCAGCATTAAGCCGAGACTCGCATAGAAGTAATCGCAGCCATAGGGAGAAAAGAAAGGGGAGAAATCGCAGGAAAGGGGAAGCGATTCGCCAATGCCGCGCGGGTCAAAGGCAAAGACCCGTTCCCTGTCAGGCTGGATGGGGAAAATATTTTCCTTTAAATCCTTTTCAATGGATATATGCGGAATCAGCAGCTTTGCTTCGCAGCCAGCTGGCAAACAATGGATTTCCTCTGGGTCCAACACCTTTAAAACGCATTGAATTCCCGGCTCTGTTTCCACGGCATACCGGCCCATATGCAGGCCAAGGTCTTTTAGCCGCAGATTTTTGAGCAGGCGGTAATTGGGAACGGTCTTTAATAAAGGACCAATGCGTAACAGAGACGCGATTTGGCCCGCTAACCTGGCATGACCGCATGGTTTCCGGTTGTTCCTTAGTTCTGACGCTTTTTCCCGGATAAAGTCCAGAACGCGCTTGGACTTGCGCTCTGCCAGGCGCCCGCTTTTTAAGGAACGGAGATTTCGCTCCTTTTCCAGACGAATGGAAGGTTCCTTGGCGTTGCCGCTGATATGGGCATGGGTGTTGAAAAAGCGGTACATGGCTTCGCGGTTTTCAATGAAATAGCCGTGGCCTCGGGGCCCAATGAACAGCTGTATGTTTTCCTTTTTTCCCAGCAGGGCGTAGATCTTCTGGATTTCCTTGAATGTTTCCACTGTGCCGCGCGGGTCAAAAAAGTCGTTCTGTTGCGACAAAAGGATCACGGGCCTGGGCGCGCGCGCGATAAAGAAGTCCGCCATGTCCAATCCATGCCTGAACAGCGCTGGGGGAATTTGCTCGCTGTCCTGCGGTTCCTCGTTTTCCACGTTACGCAAGTACGTGGTAACAAAGCATCCGGGGGCGGCCATGGTAAAACGGCTGTCCAGGGCGTTGAGGAACGTTGTCATGGTACCGCCGCCGGAATTACCCGTGACCCCTACGCGTGTTTGGTCAGCCTCGGGCCTGCTTAAAAGGTAATCGAGCCCCCGTATTCCGTCCCAGGCGCGCCAGGTACCAAGAAAATCATTGACTAGATGGAGCTGTTTTCCCATCATATTGTGCTGCGGGCAGCAAAGCCCTGGTTTCATGGGGTCATTGTTCTCCAGGACGAATTGGTCCCGTTCGCCTTGGCTAAGCGGGTCCAGTACCAGCACCACATACCCTTTTTTAACCAATCCCTGGGCAAACGATTGGTATGCTGGTTCGGCCTTTCCTGCTTCGGAGTGGCCGCAAACCCCGAGAACAGCGGGATGTTTTCCAGGGGCCTTGGGCAGATACAGGTTTGCGGTAACCAGCAGGCCCGGTCTGCTCTGGTAGATGATTTTTTCGATCCGGTATTCTTTTCGGTTGATTTCCCCGCGGGTTTCCGCGCAGAGCGGTGTTCGGACAGGCATGGGACCGAATATGTTGAGGATTTTTCTCCGGACCGAATAGCACAGGGCAAGAGCCTGCTGTCGCGTTTCAATACCCGACCTTTGTACCGTGCGTTGGGCGGCATTTTTCCGCGCAATATCCACGTAGTATTCCTGGAGCATATGGCCATATGAACTTATTGGCATATTTTTCCTTTGCAAAAATATTAAAATATGCGCAAACGATCGAACATATCAAGAAAAATGGCGTGAAGGATTGGCTTGGGGCGTCGGTTGAATGGGACATGCATAATTTGCGGACTTTCCTATGCCGTGATTTACATCTAAATCATTGCGCTGCACCCCCCATTTTTGATTATGTTTCTTTTAGGGGGTTATTATGTACAAAAACCGGCGCAGACCCATCAGGAACTTGATTTTTCACCCTGATATTCAGATTCCGTTTATTAGGGGTGTCCTTTTTCTGGTCGCTATTGTCACGGCTGGCGCGACCATTGCAGCGGCGTTTATTGGTGTTTCGTTCACGGCCCTTGTTGCCATTGAAACAGCCGTTGTGGCGCTTGCTTTCCTCTTTGCCCTCCGGTTGTCGCACCGTGTGGCGGTTCCCCTGTACCGTATAGAGCGCTGGTCCCAGGCGATACAGGAAAAGAATTTCAATGTACACGTTGCCTTGCGCGAGCAATGGTTGCACAAAGACCTCATGGATTCCCTTAATCTTACGGGTGAGGAGCTGCGGCGTCTTATGAAACAGATTGAGGACATTGTTAACGATGATACAATACCGTCCCAGGAAGCCATCGTTCGCGTGCGTGAGAAGTTGAAGGAGTACAAGTATGAATAGCGCCCCCATGGACAAGTTCCTTGGTTTCATACTGCGGCTCTCTATGATATTGGGAACAGCCTCTTTTGCAGGGGCCCAGTGGCCGCCTGATTCGTGCGGGTGCGCGCAATGGCACTATGAACATGTCGAAGCCTACGGACCATGCGCGAGCAACATCATTGTCCAGGTGACCCGCTATGGCGACGCGCACAGCATCAACTTCATGCAGTTTCTTAACTTGCTGAATAAAAATGACAGCACAACGTATGTTATTGCCGCGGACACTGCGCCGTACATTCTGGGGTGCAGGAATATAACCATTGGCGGCAGACGATGTGTCATGGTCAGGGGCGCGACCGGCAGGCGTGAGGACGTTGTACTGGCAGGCCTCGATCCCCGTCTTTCACCGGATTTCTGGAAGAGCGCCGAATACGATGGCCCAAGCCCGTGCGGTATCGGTTCCTTCATCCAGACGCAGGATGTCGACCACTTTGTCATTGCGGACCTTTCTATCGTCAATTCACCCGGGAAAATGGTCAAGATCGACGGCGCTGCGGGATATTTTGGCAAAAACATCATATTGCACAATGTTGAATTACGCGATTGCGGCAGCCAGATGGTGAAAGGCGCGGCAACAACAGGCGCCATTAGCAGCAGGAATTGCATTGTCGAGTGTTCGTACCTGCACTATTCAGACGCCTTGTTTTCGGAAAGCAGCTACGAAACTCAGGGTATAGACATCCACGAAGGGAAACATTGGACCATCAGGTACAATTTTTTCAGGAATTTCAGGCAAGGCAACTGGGGAAACAGCAACAATTCCGACGCTATCCTCATGTGGGACTATACCGATTCCGTGCTTGTCGAGGGAAACCTGATAGTCAACTGTAATATGGGAGTCCGGCTCGCGTCTCCCGGATCGGGCGGGGATTATATGTGGGCGCACAACAATGTGATCGTGGCCTCTGACCCTGATCCACGCTTCTCGTATCGTGATTGCATCGAGGTTGGGAGCAGCGCCAGCCATGGCTGGGTCTGTCATAATACCATGTGGAACCCTGAAGGAAATTCCCTGGTTTCCTGTTATAATCAGCTTCCAGTCATGAACAACTTGTATTACAATGGCGTTTTTTCCCATGGATGCAATGCCCGCAACAATACACAGGTGCAGGACGCTTCAGCATTCAGCGATGTGGATGCATTCGATTTCCATCCAAAGAGTGATTTTTCCGTTCCGCGCGTATCAGAAGTTCCCGAAGACCTGGAAGGCCGCGTGCGTCAGATACAAACAGCGGCAGGCGCCTATGAGTTTTCTCCGGACGCGATTGAGCAGGCGGTGAACATTGCTGGATCTGGCATCTTAGTTTCCCCCAATCCCTTCAACGCTACCATCAGAATAGAAGGAGCGGGACCGGCGGAAATAGAGATATTTGATGCGCACGGAACACTGGTGAAACGGATGCGCGCACCAAGCGTCTGGGACGCGAATAACGCGCCCGCTGGCATATATATTGTCCGGTGTTTTGCCAACGGCGCACAGTATTCAAAGCGGATCGCGCTTGTCAGATAATTGCCAGCGAGCAGGGTTGTAATATCCGTGGCGCATGGCGGGAAAGTTCCTCCGTATCAAGGCGATCAGTTTCCGTATTCCCAACATATCCCTGGCAGGGAGCCGGTCAAAACCCATCTGTCTCGCATAGAGCAGCGGATCGTAATTATGGTTGCGCCACTGAATCATATCCGGTTGGTATTTTTTACAGAAAGCAAGAAACGCCTTCACCTCTTTGCCTGAATCGGTGAATCCCGGGGAAACCAGGTAGTTGATTGACACGAATTTGCCCTTGTTTTTCGCCATGCGGATTGATTTGAGCACATCGCTGAAACAGTAGTTTTTGGGCCTGAAATACTTCTCATAGACCGCTTTTTGCACGCTGTTCATACTCACTCTGATGCTGTCGAGTCCTACGTCCAACAATCGCTCCAGGTCGCGCGGTTTTCCCGCATTGGTATTCATATTCAAAATGCCTGAGCGGGTTTTTTGCCGGATAATTCGTATAGCCTGTTCTATGACGTGTGCGCTCATGAGCGGTTCGCCTTCGCACCCTTGTCCAAAACTGGCCACACTGCCTGGAACGCGCTGAATATGGAAGAGCGCGGTCTCAGCAAGTTCGCGGGGCGTTGGCGTAAAGGTGATGCGCGACTGAGGCGCAGGACAGCATCCCGCGGGTTGGAGCGAAATGCAACCGCGGCAACGGGCATTGCAGAAGGGGGACGAGGGAAGAGGGCATTCATATTTTCCAAGGAAGAAATTCTGCGCTCCTGCGCAGCCGTATTCACGCGCGCACAAGGCAAGCTGCGTGATGATCCGGTTGCTGCCATGGGTTTTCAAGACAGAGCGCACGCGTTGTTCCACAAGCCGCGCATCAATATGGCCCGCATGGTGCCTGAAAGTTTTTTCCACGCGTATCGCGGCTATATGAAACGCGCTTTTATACCAACACACAGCAGTATAGGAATAGAGCGGCAGACGGGGCGGGTTGCGGGTTTCACGGTACGCGGTATTATAGGCGCCGGTCCAGCCTGGTGCGATAAAAACGCCAACAGGCGTATATTGAGAAAGGGCTTCAACGCGGTTGTCAGCTCTATTCAGGCCAAGGGGTATGCGTTTGGGCAGGGACATGAGCGTACTGCCAAGGGGCAATGGGACCAGCTCTTCGGGCCGCAGGGAAAAAAGGGCTGTTCCTTTCATTCCCAGGGCCTGGTAGCCAGCCAGATCAAAGGCCCGGCCCGCGCTGTCAGCGACAACAAGTGATGGTTTCAGCATAGCGACAATGGCTAAAATATATCCTGTACGCGGAAGAACATGGAAAGATATATTTTATCGGATCATTTTACGGGGGACGTTGGACCAACCATGCGCATACTGAAACTTTTTTTTCTATTCTGCCTGTTTGTGTACTCTCTCAGCTGCGCTTTCAAGCCAAAATGCGATCCTTTTTCAGATTCAGACACAATTGTCGCTGATTTTTTCCATGATAATGAGATTACCCGGTACAAGGCCTTTTACCGGAACAATTTGCTGTACCGCGTGCAGGCATCGCGCAAGGCCGACCAAATCCTCTTAGAGAAATATTTTAGCGGCTTGGTTGAGGACAGTGTGATCAACTATGACAATGACGGCATGTTGATGAGCAGGGTCAACTGCACGTTTTCGGACCGCCGCAAGGAACGGCTGGGCAAATACTTCAATACACGGGAATATATTCAGTCCCAATACATTGGCGACACCACGGATATTGCGAAAAAAACCATTACCGTCTACCGGTATGGCGGTAAATACCTTGAGGCGGCCTATCGGAATGAGGACATGATAAAGCTCGAAATGTGGGGATACGACGGTCACAAGACCTTCACTACCAAACGTCAGATGGATTCTGTTTCCCGGTATTATTCGCCGGTAGGCCTTGATGTTGATCTGTCGGGCAGGCCACCGTCGGAAATCATGTCTTATATCAAATCTTACAGTGTAATAAGGGATTTTTACAGCAAGTGTCTTTCGTATTACAAGGACACAAAAGGGGAGGTGGTGGTGCAGTTCACCATTCAGCGCGATGGGTCTGTATCAGAGGCGCTACTGCTCAAAAATTCGCTTCCGTGCAAAAATCTGGCCATTGAACTGATTAATATTTTCAAGAACATGCAATTTTCCGCGGATGCCCGCAAATACGGACCAGTCACGGTCACCTATCCTTTTACCCTCTGAGCAGCGGGCTTGACTGGTCCAAACCCGGCGCGGGTCATGGCGCCCCATCCCTTTTTTTTCGAGAGAAAACTGAACAATGCCTTGAATCTGATGAGAAAATGGATCTGCCGCCATCCAAGGTTTTCGAGAAAGGCGTAGACAATCAGAATCAGGATGTCGCGCAAACGACCGTATTTTTTGAACAGGGCTTCCTCGATAATAAGACTGCATATTGACATCAGATGGCCGAACAGGAAGGTGGCCACGAGAAACAGGACCACGAAATGGGTCTCGAGCATTCCCATGGCAAAACTCAAGGTCATGGTCGCATAGCCGGTCATTTCCACGAGCGGACTGAGCATTTCAAAGGCTACGATAAAGGGGATGCTGAACATGCCGATTGTACCATAGCGCGGATTGCCGATCATGGCGCGGTGTTTCCAAAGCGTTTCCATGAGGCCCCGCTGCCAGCGGTCGCGCTGCCGCGCAAGGACGCGGAGTGACGATGGGGCTTCTGTCCAACAGACCGGATGGGGCAGAAAATAGATGCGCTCCACCTTTTTGCGTTCGCGCATGACCCGGTGGAGCCGGACAATGAGTTCCATGTCTTCGCCCACGGTATTGGTCATGTATCCGCCCGCGCTTATCACCAGGTCTTTTTTAAAAATGCCAAAGGCGCCCGAGACAATCAGCACCGAATTCATGGCGTTCCAGGCAAACCTGCCAATGAGAAAGATGCGCAGGTATTCCACGATCTGGAAGAGTACGACCGGCATTTTTGGAAGCGCCACCTTTTCCACTTTGCCCCGGTTGACTGTGCAGCCGTTTACGATACGGATGATACCGCTGGTCACCGCCACGTCGCCTTTCCACCGTACAAAGGGATAAACGCCTTTCAATAGGGCGTCGGCTTCGAGCAGGGAGTCAGCGTCAATGCCGCAGAAGAGTTCGTTGCGTGACACATTGATTCCCGTGTTAAGCGAGTCAGCTTTTCCGCCGTTTTCCTTGTCCACCACGCGCAAACGCGGATGGGCGGGCGACATGTATATGTTCCGCACGGGTTTTGTCGGGATCACCGGCGTATAGGCACAGTCAATGCGTCTAAGCTGGAATTTATCGATGAGCAGGTTGAGTGTGTTGTCCTTTGAACCGTCGTTGACCACGATAATTTCAAAACGGGGGTAGTGGAGCTTGAGTAGGGCGTTCACCGCCTCAATAATAGTGGCCTCCTCGTTGTAGGCGGGTGAAATCACGGAAATCGATGGTGTTTCATCTGACTGCATGAGGTATGCTTCGTCGACCAAGGACTGCGTCCTCTTGAACCGTATCAGTTCAAACAGGGAGACCATGAGAATGACCAGATAGAGGCCATTGACCGCGATGAGATAGAACACTACAAAAGAATTGTAGCGCGTTATTGCCTGGGCAACAAGATCAAACAGGTTCTGAATAGGCGCCTTCTTTCCTGAGATCATCCAGGTGTTTGGTATGCTTCATTCGGGTCATTGCCGAAAAAAGGACTTTGGCCTGTTTTCGCTGTTCTGGAGTCCCATGCAGGCTCTGTCGCAGGGCTTCTTCAATGTAATTATTTTCCTCGAGTACCTCCAGGGCGCCCAGCCCGTGAGGACCGTTGAGCAATTCCATGCATTGGCTTTTGTGCGCATCATCCAGGCTGTAGATGGTGTGCATGGCCTCGCGCGCGAGCAAAGGGGAGAAAGTATCAAGCGCAATCACGACATGTTCCACGGCATTAGCGCTGCCTATCCGGGCAATAGCCCTAAGCGCGGCCTGTTGGACCATTGCATCAGGATCCGTGAGCAGGCCGTAGAGATGGGGAAGCGCTGATTCGTCGCTGATTTTTCCAAGGGCTTCGAGTGCGGCAATCCGAAGCGTGCGCGAGGTTTCATTAAGCAGTGCGACAAGAGCGGGGACTGCATTGATGTCGCGGAGATTTCCAAGGGCTTCGGCAATTGCGGCGGTCACGGTATCCGTCAGGCCGCCTCTTTCGAGCGTTTCGAGCAGGGAACGCGAGGCTTGGTCCTTCAGCGGCAGAAGGTACTGGATTATCATGCCTGCTGTCCACGAGTCGCTCATTTTTATCAGATCTATAAGCAGCGGCAGCGCTGTGGTCGATTGGATGCGACCGAGCGTATACGCGGCTGCGAGGCGCACCTCCTCCTGCCTGTCCGAGAGCAGCGGCAGCAGGTTTTCCTCGAATTCGCTGGTTATAAAGAAACCGAGTGTCCGGGCGGACTGCGCGCGCACCCACCATTTGGGGCTTTTCAGCCTGCGCAGGTCAGCGAGATAGTACCCTAACAGGCCGTAAATCATGATTATCTCATCGGCCAGGGAACCCTTGATATAATCGAGCATCTCGACCAGTACCGCGCGGGTAAGATTGTGGCTGCCCAGGGCCTTAAGCGCCTTGGCTTTTCGCACCGGCAGGTCCTCTGAAGCCAGAATGCCCAGAACTTTGTCCGCATGCTCCTGCGGATCTTTCCAGCGCACCCAGTTTCGGATAACCAGACGCTGCACCACGATGAAGCCGCATAGGACGCAGATAATGCAGCAGAACGCGGCCGCAATGGCAAACGCCAGTTTTTTTTGAAATTCATAAAATTTTTTGTCTATTGCCAGGCCAAAGAGTATCTGATCGTCTCCCTGTGCGCGTATCCGGTATTGCAGTCTCTTGCGTTTGCTGTCCGTGATAATGAACTTCCTGATACCGGGGTCCTGATGCAGCGCAATCGTGAAATTCCCGGGGATGTCTTCAATGGCCGCGCTTAGACGCAGGTATAATGTCCGTTTTGCATAGCGTGCGTCCGCAATCGAGATTTCATACCGCTGCTGGAAAAACCGTGCGTAGGCGTCCACGTCGCATATCCAGATCCCCTTGCCGCGTTCCGCGCGGATAATATCATCGAGCGCCCGCAGTTTGTATCCAATGATGTTGGGATGGATGAGGAGTGAGGTGATTGCGCCGTTTTCCGCGTTGCAGTCAATAACTTGATTCCATATGCCAATGACCGAGTCCCGGTTGTTGTTTCTCAGAAAGCCCATGGATTCGTCAAGCGTCACCGGCACCTCAAGCACACTGCTTATCGGCGCGTCGGGAGAGCGGCGCGCCAAGGCGCGAAAGGGAAAGTTACACATGATGTCGTTTGCTGAAAAGGAACTATTGACCGAATACCCCGCGGCTTCAAGAACGGTCACCAGTGAATCGGGGTAGGCAAGGTAGCCTGAACGGAAGCTCTGGACATGGGCGCCAGCGTCCGCGAGCAGCCATTTACTCACCTGGACCTCCCCGAACAGCGTTTTGCGGTCCCACGGCCGGTATTGGCTCCGTTCTTCCAGCGGAACGCCGGTTTCGAACTGGTAGAATGATTTAAAATGGGAAACCGAATGCGACCCTATGGAAAATCCGAGGGAACATAGTGTTGAGACGTGAGCGCTGTTTTCCGAGGTGAAATACGCTGTGTCTGTCTTGTCGGAGAAGAATTTAGCGGTTATAAAGAAGGTGCTTGTTACCCCATATTTTTTCTCGAGCCGGGCAAAAGCGACGGCGTTGGCGAACGATTCCCGGGCGTCAACGTCGTGTGATAGCAATAGCGCGGTTCGGAACCCATCGGGGACTGCTGGCACAGAGAGCGCGGGTGATACGCTGGTTTCGTAGAGGGTTTTGATGAACAGCATGAACATGTCGGTGGTGTATTCAAATCCGTTTATCCACGAGGCCTGTGCTTCATTGTCCTTGCCAATATGCGGTCTCAGGATGGTTTCGTCCCATCCTGCGCCCAGGTAATACACGGTTCCCAGGCCATAGTCGTTTCTGATAAAGGCCGGTGTATTGTCGTCAAACCGTGCCAAGGTCACGGCACGGGAGGCATGCGCGGCAAAGGTAAAGAAGGTTTCAGGATAGAGGCTTGCATTGCCCAGTCGCAGCAGCCGTTCTTCCGGAAGGTTGGCATACCGCAGTATCGGGTCGCTTGTCGGAGGCTTTAGGGTAATGGAAAAACGTGTTGACGAACGGACAAGAGAATCGATACCAGCGCAGAAATACAGCGAACGGCCTATGTCACCGGCAAGGAACAGACGTCCGCCGCTTTCAACCCACGCGTATATCCGGGCGATCTCTTTTTTCTGCAAGGTTGGTTCGTACAAGGGGCCTGCGGCCACAATGACCCGGTGTTTTGTCAGGCTGTTAAAGCTGGATGATTGGACATGGGGGATGCCGAAGCAGTTGAGGGTCATGGAAACAGCGGTGACATGCGTGGATGCGGTGTCAGGCGCCCAGACGCCCACACTCAATTCTTCGAAGGAAAGTCCTGCGCATATGTTCCATGCAAGGAATACGACGCAAACGAGTTTGTCAGCGGTCATGCGCTGCCGAGAAAAAGGGTTGTTTCATTTCCGGACCATAGAGCATGTTGATCAGAATAATGTGCCACGCTGTTGAGGCAACGCTTTTCCATGTGGTGAATTGATAGGGCAGGGGCGTGTCCGCGGCACTGTAGGGCAGGCCGCCTAAGGTGTCAGTGTCGAACACGCGGGACCAGTTTTCCAGTTCCCGGCAAACAGCCGCGCGGTTGCCCGCAGCTAACTGGGCCATGAATACGCCATACGATCCTTCGAGCCAGATAAACGGCAGTGTTTCCCATTTTTGGGTTGGTTTGTCCGGAAAAAAATGGGTGTTTATTTCAGGTTTCTCATAGACCAGGATGCCGGCATAGGGCCGGTATCCGTTCAGCCCGTGGTATGAATTGGCATACAGCCTTTTAGCTGTTTCCAGGCATGTTTTTGCTTTTTGTTTTTCACCAATGGATTGGAAAAAAAGCGAGGCCCAACTTGCGCAGTCAAGCGCTAGAACAGAGTCAATATTTCCTGGGCCTTTGATTCCTCTGAAAAATTGCCCGTGTTCGGAAGAATAGAGCGTTGCCATGCATGCTTGGGAAATGGTCTCTGCAGTACGCTTGTACGTTATATCTCCGGTCAACGCGGCCAGATGGGAGAGAAAAAGATGGGCATCGATATTGTGTTCCGCGCTGGCCCAGGTAACAGGCCCGGGTTTCCAGACCTCGGTGACCTCACTGCTTTCTGAAACAGCAAGATTGATCTCTCCTTCACCGCCGCGCACCAGCCCATACAGTGGATCCGTACTGTTGGAAACCAGTGTGTTTTGAATATAGACGGCTATGTTCTTGGCTGCTGTTATGCATTGCGCATAGGCGCGGTCTTCAGGTTTCAGAGAGGGATGGTTTTCCAGGAAGAAACAATACGCGTAGCCGGTCCATGCCAGTGCGCCGGTCCGCACCAGCGTACTCTCCTGGTCTTTCTCGCTGGGCCAGTCTGTGTTGGTACTGTAGTTAAACCAGAAACTGCCATTGTCGCGGATAAGACGGGAGAGGGAGAGCAGCAGCTGCTGTGCCTTGTCCCATTCAGCCGCAGTGCAAAAGGCTATGGCAGCCATGGCATCGTCATAGATAAATGACTTGCTGTAGATGTACGGATAGGCTGACTCGGTCTGCGGGACTTCATAGCTTAATAATAGATGCCTTCGGGCCGGCAGAGGCGCGTCAACAATCTTGTTCGGAACCATGCGGTCAGAAAGCCAGCGTAGGTGATGAGGCAATGAATGGTACACCTTTGGGTGTGTACAGCCAGCCCCCAGTATGAAACCGCACAGTGTTGAGCAGACCAGACGCAGGGCCATCCTCTTACATTCCATAGGTGAATCCTACGTAGTACACATAATAACTGTCCGTGTTTGCCTGGATGGTGATTTCACACTGAATGGAGTATCCTTTTGGAAAAGCAAACGCCGGGATTGCGCTCAGACCGAATCCGGCAAAATTCTTGTCTTCCGCGGCAAGCGATATCCGGTTGAAACTGGCGCGCGCTTCAAGTGGCACGGAAAAACGCCTGCGGAAACGCGGGCCGTCCCATGCCAGGCCGCCTTCAACGCAGGCCCAGTAATTATAGCTGAAATACCGGTCGCTTAATTCATTAAACCCCCTAAACGCTAATTTACCAATGATCTGCAGGCCTGTTTCGGGAATCGGGCCCGCTAGTTCTATCCGGTACGCTTGGATCACATTGTTGTCTTCGAGGATATTGCATTCCACTGTGGGACTCAGGGAAAAGGACTTTGGTAGGAACGCGGGGTATGAGAATGACAATCCCAGATCGCGTTCCACGCCCACGGCCGAAGCGCTCCTGACAACCATTGGTTTGAGGGTGAAGGCAAAGTAGAGAGGGCCGCGGCCTGCTTCAACATGTCCAAAAAACCCCGCCCCATGGAAGAGGGACGTCTCCGGTAGCTTGGGTGAAGTTACCGACCGGTTGCGATAGAGCGAGGGGGCGTAGAAACACGACAGTTCCACGTTTTCACGGTAACGGTATATTCCTTCAACCATGGCTTGGTGCACCTCGAGGTCGTACAGGTTCGCGGTCTGGATTTCGGAGAAGCGGCTCGATGTTTCATTTTTTATCTGATAACGGCCGCCCAGGCTCCACGCCATTGACAGGTTTTTCCTGAACAGAAGGCTGGCACCGTTGTTCGCTATACCGCTTATGGACGAACCAGCGGTCACTCCCAGTTCCTGGTAGCGGAAGAGGAGCGCTTCAACCCTTGTTCGCAGGAAGGAATCGATAAAAGCGCTTTTTGTACTCAACACCCGGTCAGTCGGATAGGATGAGGCCAGGGCTTCGAAGGCGTTTTTCGCGGACAGATTTTTCCCCTCAATCCAGTCGAGCTCGGCCAGTTCGAGTCGCGCGTTTCTTATGACGTCAGGATCTCCTTCGAGCCGGCTGATTGCCATGAAATGGTTGCGCGCAAGCCCGTAGAGATAGCGCCATTTGTAGATGAATGCAATGGCCTCATGGCCATAGATGCTTTGCGGGTTTTTTTCCAGGACGCTTTTCAGAATATCGATGGCCTCGTCGTATCGCTGTTGCCAGCTGAGCAGGCGTGCGAGGATAATCCGGGCGTCCTCGTGACCGGGATTGCTTTCAAGAAATTCCCTGAGGCATTTCTCAGCTTCGTCATACTGTCTGTTCCATCCCAGGGTTGCGGCCAGACCCAGTGCGGCAGCTTCATCCCCGGGCTTTTCGCGCAATGCTTCGCGGTACAATGCAATGGCCTCTTTGAACTGATCTGACCAGCCAAGCAACTGGGCAAACCCCAACCGGCCTCCGTAGTTGCCCGGGTTTTTCAGAAGGAAATTCCGATAGAGGCTAAGGCCAAGGCCTTTTCTATCTGTGCGAACGAATGTTTCATTTATCCTTTTGTAGGTATTGGTGCTGGCAGCCATAAGAAAGAGCTTGTAGGCCTCGTGTGATATGCCAGTATCGGGGGTGGCGCTGAGGAATTCCTCGAGACTACGGCAGTCTTCCTGAAGGTTCGCCTTGTTTTCCTGCTCAACATCGGGAAAATAGGGTGTGACCGGCGGGGTGATCAGCAGGGAATCCTGGGCGCGAATCACAAAATACGCGCATACGACAATCAGCAGTAGTTTCATGCTATGGCCTTTCCTTTAGGTAGAGAGCCATTTTTTCATGCGCGCGTGGAGCTCGGCAAAGCTGAAGGGTTTGGTCAGGTAATCGTTTGCGCCTATTTCAAGCCCTTTGACGATGTCCTCTTCGGTAGAGACTGTGGTCAGGAAAATGAAAGGCAGCCTGGCAAGGGAAGGGGAGGAGCGGATCTTTTCAAGCAGTTCGAACCCGCCCATGCCTGGAAGCAGCGCTTCGCTTATCACGAAATGAAAGGTCTCTTTTCCCAGCGCTTCCCAGGCGTCCTGGCCATTGACACAGGCGGTTGTTTCAAACCCTTTGCCTTGGAATTTCGCGCACAGGAGTTTGGTAATACGCGGGTTTTCTTCAACGATCATCAGCTTGGGACGCATAAGGGTAAAATAAAATTTATTGAGACTTTTTCATAACTATATACGTATTCAGCATTGCAGCAAGGCCATCAAAGGTGAAAGGCTTATAAATACTTGCAGTAAAACCATAGTCCGTTGGATTTGCCATGACAGTGTCTTTCGCATAACCGCTTGCTACAAAAACAGGTACTTTCATGTCTAGTTTCCGTATTTCAGCAATAGCTTTTACACCCCCCATGCCGCCTGGAATGGTAAGGTCAAAAATCATCCCAACAAGATTTCTGTTCTTAATAAAGTAGTCAATGGCATCTCTGCCGTTTTCTTTGCAAACAACAGTGTATCCAAAGTCTGTAAGCATTTCACTGATAACCTCACGCACGTCCTCCTCGTCATCCATGACTAAAACCGTGCCACTTCCTTTATGCTCTGTTTTTGGTTTCTCAGGAACCGATAAAGCGGATTCCACAAAGGCGGGAAGATAAACATGGAATGTGCTGCCTATGCCAGGTTCGGACTCTACATCAATGCAACCGCCATGACGGTTAATAATGGAAAAACAGGTGGCAAGGCCAAGCCCGTGTCCCTTTGTTTTGGTTGTAAAGAAGGGGTCGAAAATCTTGGGGAGCACATTCGGTGAAATACCAATTCCGTCATCTTTTATCGATAGTTTTACATAATTACCCTTTGGCAGGGTCATATGCTCCTTATCTCCCAGCACAACATTTTTTGCGGCTATTTCAATGGTTCCACCCATGGGCATGGCTTGCTGGGCATTGATGACAATATTATCAATTACCTGACCGATTTGGTTCTGGTCATAATTGGATGACCAGAGTGTTTGTGGTATCTCAAAACAGCATGACACATTCGCTCCTGAAAGCGCAAATTGAGCAGTTTTCTGCACAAAAGGAAACAGCGGGCCGATTTCTTGCCTGGGGGCGCCGCCTTTGGCAAAGGTCAGCAATTGCGCTGTTAGACCACGCGCCCGGTCCATTGCCGCGAGTGATTTTTTCAGATGCGTAGTGATGTTATCGTCCTTAGACTTCAATACCGCTAGTTCAATATAGCCAAAAATCATAGCCAGGATATTATTGAAATCGTGGGCAATGCCACCGGCGAGAACGCCGAGGGATTCGAGTTTCTGCGTTTGTTGAAGACGGTGCTCATATTTCAGGTTCTCTTCCTCAGCCTGCTTACGCTCAGTGATGTCTTCCGCCATGCCTTGGAAGCCAGCTAACTCTCCGAAGACATCAACAACGGGTTGTGCGGTGACGATCAGAGTTCGCACCCGGCCGTCTTTCGTCAGGCAGGTATGTTCCAGGCGCCGGAAGGGACGTTTGTGCGCAGCGTATTCGCCGAACAAAGCGCGCACCCGTGCAACCTCCTCGGCCGAAACCATCACATCAAAGGGTGTTTTGCCGATCAGCTCCTGCGGTTCGTAGCCAAGGATGTCCCGGACCCGGTCGCTGAGGAACGTGAAACCCCAGTGTGCATTGATCTCAAAGACATACTCTTCCGCAGCATCTATCACATTGCGGAAGCGCACCTCGCTTTGCCGCAAATTCTCATCCGCTTGCTTGCGCCGTAAGGACACTGTTGCCAGGGAAATAAAGTTCTCTAATATGTTCTTCAACGGGTCGGGTTGGCCCTTGCGCATAGCGAGCAGGGATGCACCGTAAAGTTTCCCGTCGATGAGATAGGCCATTCCAATGAAACGATCCACATTAAGCAGTATTTCAATGGCCGCACCCACCGGACGAGAGACGACCCCAAAACTCGCCTCATGCAGGGTTTTTCTGAATCCGAATGGATTTGTGGTCGTCTCTCGGTATATCTCATCGCTTATGACCGAATGGATTTCCTTTATCTGTTTCCCGAGCAGACCAACGACTTTTTCCAGCAGTCCAGGCTCCATTTCAATATGCTGGACGGTTGTTGTTCGATTTACAGCGTTGTATTTGAGGAATACTGCCACTGCGGCACCGGTAATTTCTTTAGCCTGCTTGGCAATGAACGCTTCGAGATTGTCTTCCAATGATAATTTGGACAATTCTAAGGAAAAATGATTGAGTTTTGACAAAGCTTCGTTTTGCTGCGCCAACGAATCCTCTGCCGTCTTAAGAGTACGGTGAAGATTGTCTTGGTCTTTTTCTGATGTGTTCAGTTTATTCATCTTTTTTTGTATTGCCATGAAAATTTTGGCCGACATCGTTGCTTTTCAAAATCATCTTCATTCAGTATTCTCAAGAATTTAATTCATTGTCAATTACTACCTCAATTAATTAATACAAACCAACCCCGTCTGCAGTTTGGTGTTGTGATTGTTTTCATAACTGACTAATCGTTCGGAACCAAGCATTTGATGAATCCATCAACAGCTTTGTCCTGGAAAAAAATTGAATATTGATAGCGGCAATTTGATTTTTCGGTTCGCATAATCTTTCACTGATGATTGCAGGACGCACTCCCGCCTCGCGTCGCCAAACCGGTCTTGGTATGAAAATGTGCAGCACGCCGTGATTGGCCTGATTTACCCATCATATCTTGGTTATTGCCAATGGTTACCCTTATTTTGATTTGAAGAGAACCATGTGGCAGGACGATAGGGTATTGATTCTTGAACCCGGTCAGATGCAAAATATTGACAAAGAAAATTGAAGCATTTTATTGCATGAGATATGGAAAATAAATATTTTACCTGAAAAGGAATCTTTCGTTGTGATCAAACGTGTATCCACCTTTCCCGTTGCTTTGAGCCTGGCTTTTATTCTGGTTGGAGGATTGCTGTTTCCGGGGTCGGGCCAGCTGGAGCTTAACAACGCGAATGTGCTCGAGAGTATCCGCGTTTCAGGCCCGTTGGCTCCGGACTGCCAACCGTGCACGACAAAGGTTATTTTTACATTCAAGACAGCATCTATATCGTTTCAACACGTCAAGGGGTTTGGGCATGTGAACATCGATTTCCCCGATGCCATTGCCGCAGGAAAAATAATTCCTATTTCTTATGTTTCACCTGTGAAGGATATTCTTGTTTCCATGAGAAAAGAGAGCCCCCAGCCCATGGTTATCAAGGAACACGACGTGACCAGCGTTGACGTGCAGATTGACGGGACAATACCTGTCGACTACACGGTCTTCCGGACCCTGAACCAGGTGGCCCTGGTACTTTCCTGGGGTGGCGACGGGACTGCATCGCGAGAAGACCGGAAGCTGCGATCGTCCATTATTACCTATGCGATTGTCGGCGTTGTTACCATAGGCGTTATTGTTGTTGTAGCCCTTCTTTTGAACCGTTCAAAGGACAATACTGGCGACGATATTCATATCAAATAGCAGGTAATCTTTCACAGGTAATCTCTCAATAGTCAAGCGTTTGCTTTTTCCTGGGTTCGAGGTTATATTTAGTATATATACTATGAATTACCGCAGTATACTATCCGTGCTTTCGGTTGTACAGCTGTTGCCCTTGTCCACTTTGGCTCCATTGAGAACGATTTTGCTACCCTTACCATGAGCGAGATAGAGAAGTCCTATTCGATAACCGAAGCGGTTTCGCCTTCTGATCCTGATACGCTGCGTCCCATGTATCCCACGACCCTTTCGCTGGGCTACGATTATCTTTCAGAGCGCTGCGGACCAAGCACGGGGCGAGATCTGTGCATGCCTGCGTGGAACTGTTTAAACGCCAAGGGCAGGCTTGTGGCTCCTGGCGGATATGTCGGCGCGCAGGACATCAGGACCGGCGCCATTGTAACTGCGGCGGTCAAAAAGATCCTGGTTACTAGCGGTCCCACTCGTAAATCAAGCTACTGAAACCAGTTGTTCTGTTTGTAATACCCTTAGACAGTTTTGTCCAAAAACCCTCCTCACCGCAACCCAAGAACATTTTTTGTTTGATATAGATATTTAATAACGCGATGATAATAAAAGAGACATGGTTTGACGCTAGTATTGCAATAACATGAGTGGAAAGCAAATCAGAAGGCCGCTTATGACAAACACAACAGAAAATCAATTGATAGTTTTATTTTTTACCCTTCCTGGAGTATGGCCTGGCAATGGGTCTTCAGAAATAGTGCTATTCTGTATTAGTATTGCATAAAATGTATGTCGTTATATGGGGAAATGAGATTGCATCAAGGCTGAAAGGATTTACAAGGCCGGATAAGGCCGCCGGGGAGCAGGATTAAAAGACGTGCCCGATGTGGATGGTCCAAAAGGCATCACCTTCCTGGGAAAACGCGCCGATAATCGATTGCTTGGTGGTCCCATCATAGTCCAGGTTGTCATCGATTTGAATGGCCTTGAAGAAGGTGCTATATTCAAAACCCACCAAAAACCTGTTATAATACAACCGGATGCCCAGGGGAAAACCGAAGCGCAAATAGATGGTCATCAGGCTTTTATTGTTCACGGCTTTTCCGGAAATGCCGTCGAAGTCGAATTGCCCGCTGATTCCAAGATAGGGTTCCAGGGCCAGGTACGGGAGCTTGAAAAAGTATCCCAAAGCCAGCTTGTCGATAATGCCGAACCGTTTCATCGTAAAAGCACCATCCTGCAGCTGCACGGATACGGCAACCGGGGCAGCGCTGTCCATCAGGGTGGCCAGCGAGGAAGCGCTCGAGTTCATGTCGAAACTGCCCCCCAACTCATTGGCGAACATGATGCCGCTGCTGCCCGTGTCGCCTGCATAAAGCCGCATCGGCGCTATGTCAAATTCGAAATGATTTCCCGAATTCCATTTCAGCCCCGTGAATTCAATGTCGAAGCTGTCTTTTTCCTGCCAGTGAAAGGATCGAAGGTCCAGGCTGCTCATGCCCCACGCTACTGAGAAGGTTCTCCGGGAGGGCGCTTTGTTTAGGGGTACCGCCCTGGGTTGCCTTCGCTCAACCGCCCGGGATTCGCCGAAGGGTACCGGTGCCCTCGCTGTCCGTTTTGCCGGTTCCTGATAGGCCGGCCACACAGGTTCGGCCTGCGCGGCTTTTTTGGGAGGAGGCGCATGGTCCGGTTCCAGTCCGGCGAGTTTCCGCGCGGCGTCATGAAGACCCTGCCGCAGGACATCGGAAACATCACCATCGACTTCCTGGTCCACGGGGTTGACAATATTGCCCTTTGTGACGTCAATCAGGCGCAGGCTGACAAGAAAAATGGAGCCGACCTTGCCGATACTCCCGGCAACCATATATTTGACGCCCAGAAGCTGTCCGACCTCAACCGCGCACTCCTGGGAAGTGCATCCCGTTTGCTGGAACCCCTGCTCCTTGAGGATTTCATCCATCTGCCCGCGTTCGATCACGGTAAAATGGCCGGTATTGATAAGCTCCCCGCGAAGCTTGTTGGTCAGCGTCTTGGCCTCGGATGCAGTGACGGCGTCCGCTTCCAAATCAAGTACGGCGATATTTTCCTGGGAATAGATAACTGACGCAATCAGGAGGATGAAAAACACTTTGACTATCATACGCAATTAATATAACCTTGACGGCCTTTTCAGATCGAGGAAAATTATCAATCTCCCGGACCTGGAGAAAATACTGGCTGGTCTCCCGGGGGAGTTCCGAAAGGGGCGCGTTCTCGCCCTTTGATCCGAAGAGGAAACGGAGCGGTTATTGCTTGATTCAACTGATTGATAATTGATAAGCATTTTAATTTTCGGGTTCGTGTAATCTCGTAGTCCTTCATGCATGGCAAATTCCCGCCTATTCGGCCCGCTTCGCTCTCGCGATGCGAGGCGAGCGAGGCAAGTTGTTCCGGCATTCGATATTGCCCCCGCCTCGCCTTGCGGCGACGCGAGGCGGGCCCCCGGATTTGGTCTTCCGAGCCGAAAAAATATCGATTTCACGCTGCTTTCAGAAAAAATACCCCTTCACATCTGTGCAATCAAGTAAAAACGAAAAAGCTCCGCCCTGGCTAATCTACGTTGCCAAGCAGAGCATTACCGTGCCGGCAGGCCTGAGGCTCGTCATAGAGCCTGGTGTGATCATCAAATTCGATGAGATGACCTCGCTGACGGTCGAGGGGAGCATTGAAGCCAAGGGCAAAACAGGTGAAGAAGTGATTTTCACAACCCTTAAAAACGATGAAAGGGGCGGGGATATCAATGGCGACGGGTATGCCACAGGCCCGGCTGCCATGGATTGGGAAGGGATTGAGATAAGAACCATGTCAGCGGAACAGATTTTTGAAAATGTGGTGATAGAATATGCAAATTGCGGCTTGAAAAGTGCGAAAAATAGGTATTTAAATATTGAAAATGCGGTCTTCCAGAACAATGGAGCGGAGAACTTCAGATACAATGACCAGAAAATGGAAGTCCAAGAGGGAATTCCCTACAATTTCAGGGAAATAATTGAGACAGCCACACTCACCAGCCAGAATGACACGGTAAAGCTCGAAAAAGCCAGTAAAAAGATGTATTGGATGCTCGGCGGGCTGGGTGTGGGGCTTGCCGCGGCAGGGATAATCTACCTTGAGAGGGATAAAGCAGGGACAACAGACAATAAGACCACAACAAAAACACCTATACAGGACCCATCAGGTCCACCAGCGGAGTAAACCATGATGAAACTGATTGGAATGATTGCCATAGCGGCCGCTTTGAGCAGCGGGAGTATTACGCAGCAGACCTATTTAACGGACGGCAAGGGACATTTAGCGGATAGAACAAGGGGACAGTTGATAAACCTCACCTGGAATGAAAAAAAGATGGAAAACGGCCTTAAGATGTTCTACGGAAAGGCCGAGTGGACGGCGGAAGCGGGGGCAGAAGGGCAGAACGCAGAGGTACCCGTGGCCGTCTATTGGCTTAAGAAAGAAACACAATCCCTGGTACCCCCTGGGCACGTATAACACCGAAAAGGACGGCCAGTTCTGGATAATTGTCCCTGACGATGCCAGGGAATACAGGATCGGGGCGCATCCGGAAAAGGCGAGAAATATACCGGACAAGGCAAAGGACCTGATAGAAAAGAGCAAGGAGAAGAAGGGAGAGGTCAAAGAATGAAGATGTACAAATGCCAGCTGAAAGGGGTCCTTGATTCAGACGGGTGTTTTACCTGCTTCAACCAGGGCTTGAATGGGGAACCCATGAAAATGCAGGTTGGAAGCCGGGTGCACTGCAAGGAACAGAATATCATAGATTCGTTTGAGGTCACGATGGAGCCAGAAACGGTAGCGGCGGTAAAGTAATGGAAAAGGAGAGGGGTAACGGTCGTAAGAAAAGCTTGATAGCAAGCTAAAAACAATGATATACTGTAGGAGAGAACTTCCTGTATTAAGGACTTACAGAAACTAAAATGCTGATTGTTCGTGTTGTGTTAAATTAACGGAACGATACTATGGCCTTGTTTGGCGGAAATAAATATCAGGAAGACAACGAAAAACTCCGCCAGGAGGTTGTCCGCCAGAAGCTGGAAATTGACGACCTCCAGCGCCGCCTCAAATCCGGTCCCAAACTCGCCCCCGCATACCAGTCCATAGCAGGCCTTGAGCAAAAGGTCTTTTCTCTTGATAATAATAACCGCATCACCTATGTGAACACAGCCCTTGCCAATGTTCTGGGCCAGGACAAGAACCGGCTCATGGACCGTCCACTGGTCGAGATTGATACCTTTGCCTGGGGACCTGGTTTTGTCGCTGTTCTTGTTGACCTGTGCAGAGCAAAGAACGAGAAGGTTGCCAGAGAGCGCAGTTATTATGACCGTGACCTTGGCAAGGATGTTCATATTAAGATAACGGTTACGCCTGTTGACGCGACTCTCCAGATAGTTATAGAAGACATTACCGAGCACAAAGAACTGGAAAAGCATTTTGAGAGGTATGTTTCCCCCAAGGTGCTTGAGGCCATGAAGAGGCAGAGCACTGATTACATGATGCCCCGCAGATACGAGCTTTCGGTTGTTTTCGCTGACCTTCGAGGTTTTACCTCTATGAGCGAGAAGATGCCGCCTGAAATTGTACGCGATACCCTCAACGACTACCTGAAGGCAATGGTTGCTGTAGTGAATATGAATGACGCCATGGTGGACAAGATAATAGGGGACGAGGTCATGGCCCTTGTTGGCGCTCCCATGGCATACGCTGACCATGCGATCCGGGCAATTAAGATGGCAGTGGATATGCAAGAGACGCATGCCCTTCTCCAGCGGCGATACAAGGCAGAGGGCAAGGTCATGCCCGGCATAGGCATTGGCATAAACAGCGGGGACATGCTTGTTGGCAATATTGGCAGTGACAGAAAGACGGATTATACTGCCGTGGGCCATGCGGTGAACCTTGGGAGCAGGCTGTGCAGCATGGCAAAAGAGGGAGAAACGCTTATTTCCGGCCGCACAAAGGGACTTCTTCTCCAGCATGGAGGATATGAGCAGTATTTCACGTTTGAAGAGCGTGAGACTGTCGAAGTAAAAGGCATAAGCGCTCCTGTGACAGTATATGCTGTGAGCGCCGCAAAGAAGCTCGATTTTGTTCTTGATGCAATGGAATCCCAGGCCAACGCAAAGGCGATTGCCGCAGAACGAAAGATATTTGGCAAATACGACCTGTTAGAAGAATTGGGCCGCTTTAAGCGTCACAATCCTTTCAAGGCCCTGCACCGCGACCTTGGAAGGATTGTGACGCTTAAAGTTCTCAAGACAGACCTTTTGACCATAGGGAAACAGCAGAAGGAGATGTTTAAACGCGAGGTGGAGACAGCGTCCAACCTGAAACATCCGCATATTATAGGCATACACGAATATGGCCTCGTTGATGGCAAACCCTATTTTACCATGGATTATGTTGAAGGCTGCACATTGGCTGATGTTTTATCGTACACAGCCGGGCCCGATACCAAGGGCAGCACAGTCGGCGAGATTGTGAAGAGCGTTATTGCAGATCGCAAGGAATCTTCCAAAGACCATGCACAGGCACAGAAAACCGAAGAACAGCCTGCTGCGCGCAAACAGCGTCCCTTGCCCATAAACCAGGCGCTTGCACTGATCGTGAAGCTTGGCCGGGCAATTAACCACGCCCACGAGCGGGGTGTTCTGCACAGAGACATAAAGCCCTCCAATGTTCTTGTGGGCAAAGATGGCGAACCTGTTCTTATAGACTTTGGCCTTGCCAAGCAGGTAGAGGGTATGGACCTTACAATGACAGGCCAGATACTTGGCACGCCATTGTACATGAGTCCTGAACAGGCAGAGGGCAGGAGGGGCGAGATAAGCGAGCGGAGCGATATCTATTCTCTTGGCGCATTGATGTACGAGCTTGTGACCGGCAGGCCACCTTTTACAGATGCACAGAACATTGCAGAGGTTTTGCGCAAGGTATCGCGCGATGACCCGCCCAAGGCCAGAAGGATAAACCCCCGTGTTCCTCGTGAGGTTGAGATAATTTGCGAAAAGGCCATGAGCAAGGAGCCTACAAAGCGTTATGTTACCGCAGGCGCCTTTGCAGATGATATTGACAGATATCTGACAGGCGAGCCCATCCAGGCCAGACCACCCAGTCCTATATACATTGCCCGAAAAAAAATAGCCAAGCACAGGGTTGTTGCAGGCGCAATCGCGGCTGTATCCATTGCTGCGGTTGTTGTCTTTGCAGTATGGTGGCGTTCCACTGCCGATGTGCGTGAACAGAAATGGAAGGCAATGCAGTCAGCTATAGCGTTGTATGAGGAAAAGGAGAAGGCAAAGGGCAAATGGATACTGGAATATGAGGATAATTTCAACAGGGCGGAGTTAGGGGAGAAGTGGAAAACAAGGGTCATTGGTACAGGGAATATAGGATTAAAAGACAGCGCACTGGTCTTTAATGGCAGGAACGTGCAGGCTTATTACGCAAAACCCGTATATGGGAACGTGCGCATTGAGTTTGATGTCATGGTGCGCGATTCCGGGGAATTTGAGGCCATTCTGTGCGCTGATTCGCTCTTGCGCGGCGGCGGCAAGTATTACGGGCTTAACTGGTTCAGGAACAGCGTGAACATAAACCGGGGTTGGATGCTTGGCGCTGCCGGTGTGCTGTTTGATAAAAATCAGACTGGCGAGGACACGCTCTATAAAAACAGGTGGTACCATATAATTGCCAAGAAAGTGGATGATTCGCTCTCATTTGAGCAAAACGGCAGACTATTGGGAGGTGTACGCATTACATTGCCCTTTGGACAGAGAACCAATGTTTTTTGCGGGTTTATCATGCCCAGCAGCGAATTCGAACGCCGTACCGCCATATTCGATAATGTGAAGATATACAGGCAGCAGCTCGCTGAAAAGGTGGATGTAACGCAGATAGGGGAAGCCTATTATACAAAGGGCCAGTACGAAGACGCGCTTGCCTTCTTTGACAATGTACTTTCCACTTACGAATCGCCGGGCATTCGCGGCATTGCCCTGCGCCGGGCATGCAACCTGGCGAGAGAAGAAAGGTTTTATACTGCGTGCAGCAAGTACTTTGCAGGTTTTGGCTGCGGCGAATACGACAGCATCATGGGCTTGTCGGAAAGGACTGTTTTAAAGAATATGTTACATGCGGTCATTCTTGATTCCGCAGCTGGTTTTGTGGCTGTAAAAGGTTGGGAGGCCGCAATAACACAGGCTGTTTCTGCAGGTGACAGCGTTATGACCGGGTTTTTCAAGGAGCTCCTTTTTCTGCACAGGCCTGATGCGTTAAAAAACTTTGAATTCATGGTTCGCAATGATGGTGTTTTACAAGGTTTTATGGATGACCGGGAGATGCGGGAACTTGCTATTGGAATGGTGATACGCATGAACGCGATCGGGGACCGGGACAAGACTCTGAAGATGGCAGAGGCCGCTCTCAGGGCAGGGTGCGCTCAAGAACTTGTGCGTCAAACATCCGCTGCGGAGAAATACACGGGCGAAACGAAAAAAGGCATGCGCAAAATACCCGGAGGCACGTTCATTGACTATGCAGGCAGGGCAGTATATGTTTCAGGGTTCTTGGCGGACACGACTGAGGTTACGCAGGCGGATTATGTGGCAATGACTGGAGGCAATCCATCGAATTTCAAAGGTGACCCGAAGAGGCCAGTTGAGACAGTGACTTGGTTTGACGCTGTTTTATATTGCAATGCGCGGAGCAGGCGGGATGGATTGGACACGGTGTACAGTTACATTTCAAAAACAGTTACCGGAGATGGTTGCAGAAACCTTTCCGGTCTTGTTATAGATACCTCAAAACACGGTTACAGACTCCCCACAGAAGCGGAATGGGAATACGCGTACAGGGCCGGGACAACAGCAGACTGGTATTGGGGCGGCAGGTATGATGGCATGGCCTTGAATTTTGGAGCAGACAGCGTGCTGGCAGACAAACATGCAGTTTACTATGGGAACTCAATGGGTTTTGGTGCTGCAAATCCGAGTTATGGCACACATGAGGTTGCGACAAAGCTGCCGAATGCATTTGGGCTGTACGACATTGCCGGTAACGTGTCTGAATGGTGCAATGATTGGTACGAAGTTGAGGGTGTCGCCGTTGGTGCATTGATAAACCCGATTGGGCCTGGGAAAGGTACACAGCGGGCGTTGCGCGGCGGCTCGTGGGGCAACTTCGAGAGCAACCTCCGCGCTGCGAACCGGGGCGGCAACGATCCTGACAATCGGGACGACGACGACGGTTTCCGGGTAGTGTTGCGCTCGCGGTAATACATGATTACACTTTGCGCTTTTAAACTTTTACCCTGGGACCCCGCGACGCGGTAGCGGCGCGGGGAATTGCATGGGCGACAGTGAAAATGTGATAGAAAAATGCAGGTCGCTTCTTGGAATTCTCGAAATGTATGTGTCCAAGATGCCAAGAGAACATAAGTTCACCATGGGCGACCGCATAATGCACAGAGGCATCATGATCCTCGAAGAGACGGTTGAAGCGTATTATGCCCAAAGACAGGGGAAAAAGGAGCGTGTGCTGCGGATAAACACACACCTCGAGGTACTGCGTCAATTACTGCGACTTTTGTTTGAGCGGGATTTTCATAATCTTCAGAAACACGAACATTTCATCCGCGAGATGGACGGGCTTGGCCGGCTACTCGGTGGGTGGGCCAAAAGTCTTGCATGATCGGAAATACAATACCTTCGTTTGAAACGGTCGCATCAGTAGAAAACCTGTATTGCGCCTATAAAAAGGCATGCAAGGGCAAAACAGGGCGTGACGATGTTGGTGAATTCCGCATGAAATGGGAAACGCATCTCACAAAGCTATCTGATTCTCTACTGTCGGGCGAATACCAGCCGGGACGGTACACCATGTTCATTGTCCATGAAAAGAAGACACGAAAGATAATGGCCACACCCTTCATAGACAGGATCGTGCACCATGCTATTTGCAATGTGATGACCCCTGTTCTTGAACGCTCAATGGTTCCCAACACCTGCGCCAACAGGGTAGGCAGGGGAACGGGCGAAGGGCTGCGCCTGTACGCCAGATTTGCAAAACGGTATAGGTATGTCCTCAAATGCGATATACGGCATTTTTTCCCTTCTATAGACCGGAAAATCCTGCTGGATTCGCTCAAGCGGAAAATACAGGACGCGCGGCTGCTTGAACTTGTCCGCACGGTGCTGTTTGTAGCACCCGCCATTTCGGACAATGCACCTTATTTTCCCGGAGACACGCTTTTTACGCCACACGAACGGGAACGCGGCCTGCCCATAGGCAACATGACCAGCCAGACATGGGCCAACTGGTACTTGGACCCACTCGATCATTTTATAATGGACTTCAAGGGTTTTGGCGCGTATATGCGCTATGTTGATGACTTTGCCGTGTTCGCCGACGACAAGGTGGCGCTGGCATGCCTTAAAAATGAAATACAAGAGTTCCTGTGCAGGCTTCGTCTCATCATACATCCGGACAAGTCACGCGTGTACAGGACTGCGGACGGCGTGCCTTTTCTTGGTTTCCGGCACTGGTCAACGCACAGGGTCTTGTGCAAGCCGGGCCTGCGCAGGTTCAAGCGCAGGGTGAGGCAAAAGGCAAGGATTGCCGCAGCATCGGGTGACATGCGGGCTTTGCGGTCATCAATCGCGGGATGGTCTGGTTTTGCGCGTCTGGGAGACACATACAGGCTGCGCATGCGATTGCGTGAAGAGATACGGGGAATTCTGGATAAGGGGCAGGGCGGAGCGCTGACGGGCGTTGCGCGGCGGCTCGTGGAACAACAACGAGAACAACCTCCGCGCTGCGAACCGGGACAACAACAACCCCGACAACTGAGGGAACACAAAGGGATTATGAAACGCTTATGGGAACAAACCCTTCTTATAATTGGAATGTATATCTTCAGTATCTTCACTACGACTCTTTACTTTATCCTGTAGAAAGAATTACTTGGTTTGACGCAGTTCTATATTGCAATGCAAGAAGCAAAAGAGATGGATTAGATACGGTATATTCATATACGGCGGTTTCCGGAATTCCTGGCGATGGGTGTGATGATTTAGTCGGCCTCTTTATGGACACTTCAAAATATGGCTATCGTTTGCCTACAGAAGCTGAATGGGAATATGCATGTAGGGCGGGTAGTACTACCGATTATTATTGGGGCCAGAATTATCCACCTGTGACAAGTGCAGACTCAGCTCGTATTGACAGCTATGCGGTTTATGGAGATTTTGTATTTCCCGTCGCCACAAGAATGGCAAATTCTTGGGGCCTTTATGATATGAGCGGTAATGTGTTCGAGCTTTGTTATGATTGGTATGGTACATATTCGGATAGTGAAGTATACGACCCAACTGGGCCAATATATGGTTTATATCGTGAATTTCGTGGAGGTAGTGGTGGATTTAGAGGTGCTTTTGATACCGATTATTTACGTTCATCGTATCGATATGGCAACTTATATCCGAGTTCACGCAGTGCTACAACAGGTTTTCGGACGGTTATGCGAAAATAATGATCGGGGGTACTGGTTTACATATTATTTCGACAGCCTCAGGTTTGAGCCCCGCATATTTTCGCATAAATTTCCACAGTAGCGGGATTCATGGCTAGAGCTATCATGAAGGGTGATGGAACACATTCCAAACGGTGCTGTACTATAAACTGAGCGTTAAGGTAGTTCTTTTCATCGGAAACAAAGAAGTTTTATATTTAGCACAATGCAAAAAAACATTATTGACACGCAGGAATACCGGCAATTCATCGCTGCACTGAAAGACCGCGTTACCGCATCCCGAATTTCAGCGGCCAAGGCCATCAACCGTGACATCATATTTCTCTACTGGGACATTGGAAAAGGCATTGTCGAGAAGCAGGAGAAACTCAAGTGGGGAAATGCCGTAGTCGAAATGGTTGCCCGGGATCTTCGAGAATCATTTCCGCAAACCCACGGTTTTTCATCCCAGAACGTCTGGCGGATGCGGCAATTTTATCTTGAGCACACTGCCCCCGAATTCCTGAAAATAGCCACAATGGAACTGAAATCTTCGCGAATTACGCCGACTAAGACAATTCTCTCACAAGCTGTGAGAGAATTGGACCCCTCCGGCGCCAAAAAGGAGATTCTCTCACAGGCTGTGAGAGAATTCCTGACCCGTGTTCCCTGGGGTCACCATGCGAACCACCTTTCCAGGATAAAGGACCCCGTCGAACGCTTCTATTACATCCGTGCCACCGCCCAATTCGGCTGGAGCAGGAACGTTCTTCTTAATCAAATCAAGGCGGGGGCCTATGAACGTGCAGTTGCGGATAAAAAGACCCACAACTTTCCGGCAGTTCTGCCGGAATACCTCGCGGAACAGGCGGATGAAGCGCTGAAAAGCTCATATAACCTGGAATTTCTCGGGATCCAGAGGGAGGTCAAGGAGCGGGTGCTTGAGGACCATCTTATCGACCAGATCCAGCGATTTATCTTGGAATTGGGATACGGCTTCTGTTTCATCGGCCGGCAGTATCGGATGGTCCTTGAAGACAAGGAATATTTCATTGATCTTTTGTTCTATCACCGTTTTCTTAAATCCCTGGTTGCCATTGAATTGAAAGTCGGTCCCTTTGAGCCTGAGTACGCCGGGAAAATGGATTTTTATCTCAACCTGCTCAATGAAAAGGAGAGGGGGCCAGGGGATAATCCAGCCATCGGAATCATTCTTTGCGCTAAAAAGAACGATGTGGAAGTCGAATTCTCTCTCAAAACAAAGGGCAATCCCATCGGGGTCGCGTCATATAGCCTGCAGAACAGCCTGCCTGAGAAATTCAAAGGGAAGTTGCCGTCACCTAAACAGTTCTCCGAAGTCGTCCGTGCCGCGCTTCCTTCAAAATAGACCTGTACCAATAACGGTCGTTTCTGAGACGCTATAATTTTCTTGTAAAAACAGGCTAAAAAAGCCTATTTTAGTGTATCAAAACTCACCCGCCTAGACTCGCTAGGCCCGCTTCGCCTTCGCGTAAGCGAGGCGAGCGAGGCTGGTCTCAAAATCAAAATCTCAAAACTAAAAGGAATTCATGAGTTATGAGACACCAAAAAATAGGCACCCTGGTAGGTTATGCGCGGGTTTCCACCCAGGACCAGAACTTAAATCTCCAAAATGATGCATTGAAGGCGGCGGGGTGTAAAAAGATATACCGGGACAAGGCCAGCGGGGCTGCAGAGGACCGGAAAGGCCTCTCAGAGGCCATAGAATACATGCGGAAAGGGGATACCCTGGTTATTTGGAAGCTGGATCGGCTCGGCCGGTCCCTTCGCCATCTCATCGATGTTGTGAAAAGTTTAAACGACCGCGGCATAGGATTAAAGAGCCTGCAGGAGAACATCGATACCACTACAAGCGGCGGAAAACTTATTTTTCACATGTTCGGCAGTTTGGCGGAATTTGAGAGGGATATTATTCGGGAACGAACACTGGCCGGATTGAAAGCAGCCCGGGCCCGCGGGCGCAGAGGCGGTCGGCCAAGTGTCATGGATGAGAGAAAAATTAATATGGCAAAGGCAATGCTGAAGGACAAGAACAACTCGATACCGGATATATGCCGGACGCTTGGGCTTTCGAGAGCAACTTTGTACCGGCACGTGAATTAGGTGACCAAAGAACCAAGGAGAACCAACAAGGTGACTGAAGGGTAGACAGACACATCCGGGAAACATACAGTGAAAACTGGCGGCTGGAAGATAAGCTCAAGGAATGGACCGGGTTTACCACCAAGGAAACGGAAATGTTGAAAAGGGCGGTCCATGCATTGGCCCTTTTTGCATTACGAGGGCAGGTACAAGAAGACCTGTCCGATGAAGATATTGCGGATTATGCTGGTTTTTGTTCCGTCAGGAACATGCATGATCATATCAAAGATATTCTGGACTTGGCTGGTTTTACATGCTTCGGGATATATACGGATACTATCACCAGCCGACTACGCCCTGTCTCCCCCTCTCTTCAAAGAGAGGGGGCCGGGGGCATAGGTGTTAGGTTAATTATTTGCATAACCCCATTTTCTTACCCTTTGGTTCCTCCCGTATTCCAGGAATTCCAGAGTAGAGAGTCGTGATTTTTGTCGTAACTTTTTGCAGTTTTTAAGCAGGCGCCGTACTTCTTCTTCGATATATTCTGCGGCGGCTTTGACTGATTTCAGCAAAGCCTCAAGGATTATGAAAGCCCTTTCTTGAACACGCTTGTATAGTTTTTCGAAGCTGATTTCTTGATGTTTCGTATTCCACATTCGTGTATTTACATGAGCATGAACATTTTGAATCAGAATCGCTACGAGTAATCTCCCAAGTAGTTCGCATCGAAGACGCGGTTCCTTGGCTGTATTTGTGTTGTGAATTTTTATGGTGGACTTTAGCTGCTTAAACAAGAGTTCTATTTGCCACCGCAAGCTATAAAAGGGCCTAACCATTCCGGCAGGCAACCATTCTTGCGGCACGTTGGTGACCATCAATATCCAGCCTGCCATAAACAAGTGTTGCTGACTTGGCGTACGTTGCTTTTTACGTGACGTTTTCAGAAGTTTGCGCCTTCGTTCATTGGCCACTTCTTCACTGACCCTCAGGCAAATCAAGCGACAAGCGACCTGATTTTGGTTCATCGGTCCCATTAAGACAGATAACTCATATGCATCATCCTTTACCCTCTTCAACAGGGCACGCAAATTAATTACAGCACGTGTACGCTGGTCAAATAATGTGGTTCCGACATAAAAGCGGGAAAGAAAGAACGCACCGCGCTGACAGATTCGAGAAAACGTTTTTATGCAGAAATAGCCAAGGTCGGCGATCAACAATTCACCCCTATGGATTCGTTCAGGCAGGTTTGCAGAATAGCGACTGTCTGGCCTGGTTCCCGGCACGATTTCAAAGAAAGAAAACACCCCATGCAGATATTCGTAAAAAAGTTGAACCTTGCAATTAGCGCTGGATGCGCCGCCACCGCTGCCGGGAAGGATATCTTCAAGGAGAGGATTGATGTCCCAGCTGGTGCTGTCGACAATGTGAATCCGCTTGAAGTGGCGCAATAGACGGGCGTTGATGCGGGAAGCGGCCTTGAATTTTTGCTGCAGCGCAAAGGAAATGCATTTTTTCATGAATTCTACGGCAGCTTCCGTGAATCGCAAATGAAGACTTTCCCTGGTTATTTTAGCCTTAATTGAATCGACCATGGCAGCAAGAGATGGATTTGGCATGCCAACCAGTCCCAAGGTCATCATGGCCAGAAACTCAAAAGCGGTTATAATCCGTTTACGCTTGATGAATCCTGTTTGTCTGGCCCAGGTTACAAGAGTTTTTTTTAAAGATGGCTAACATTCCATTGGGTTCTTTCATATTTGTTTTCCTTGGAAACCCTCAGTACGGGCTAATTCAACATAGACTTCTAAAAGTTTAAAGCACAGGCGCTTAAACTCCTGATAACGCTTAATCCTGCGTCGTACCTCGGTCAGATCTTCCTTTTTGATAAACATTGTCGAGTGCTTTCCTTGGACACTGAAGCTCAACTGGTAGTAAGGGCCGTGTTTAACGGGATTTTTTGGGTCTTTGCAAGCGCATCGCGGTGTTCCGCACGTGTTCCACTGTTCGCTGATACTACCGGACAGGAAGGGACCAAGGGCGCTTAACAGGGCTTTGACACGACTAATTCGCTGGGTCAATACCATAGAACCTCCTTTTTATACCGATAGTATAATATATGCTATCGGTTAAAAGCAAGAAAAAAAAGCAGCCAAGTGGTTGCTTTGTCATAGATTACCTGAAATTTAGGTATATTAACCTAACACCTATGGGGCCGGGGGGTGAGTTCCCATTGCCAGGATTGAATACGCTTCGTCTTTTTCCACGACTTTCTCTTCGCCTGACCCCATGTCCTTTATCTTCACCTTACCCTCTTTCCACTCGTCGCCGCCAACAAAGGCCACCATGCGCGCGTGCTGGGCGTGCTCCATCTGTTTCTTGAAATTTTGGCCTTTAAGGGAGAATTCGCACGAAACGCCTTTTTCGCGCAAGAGCGAGGCAAAAGAGATGGCAGGCAGAGAATCGTCTTTATTAAAATTGATAATATAGACGTCAACAGGCTTACGGTACTGGGGTATCAGATTCTTTTCTTTAAGCAGCTCGTAGAGCACAACATCGCCCATGCCAAAGCCAACTGCGGGCGTGGGCTCACCGCCAAACTGTTCGATGAGCGCGTCGTACCTGCCGCCGCCTGCAATGGCGCGCAGGCTCTTCTGTTCGTCAAAGACCTCGAAGACAATGCCGGTATAATATGCCAGCCCGCGTATGACCGCAATATCGAACAGAACAAATTCTGAAAGGCCATATGCTGATATTTTTGAAAAGAATTCGTCGATTTCGGCAAGCGCGGGAACCTGGTCTGCCTTTGCCGCAACAAGCGCGCGTACATGGTCGAGCGACGCGCATGCGAGCAGGTTCTCAATGATCTGGACATCGCTGCCTGCAATGCCGTCTTTGGCATACATTTCCTGGAGCGCTTCGGGTTCTATTTTACCTTTTTTGTCCAGAATGGAATAGGCAGCCGGTATTTTTTCCGCTGGAAAACCGAGCGCAGACAGGCATTCGGACATGAGTTTTCGCGAATTGACCCTGATTTTAAAATCTGTGCTGGCAAGGCAGAACGACTTCATCATGAATACAACAGCTGCGATAAGTTCGGCATCGGCGCTAATACCAGCCTCGCCGATAATATCAAGATTCAGCTGGTGGAATTCGCGCAACCGGCCCTTTTGCATGCGTTCGTATCTGAAAAGCCTGGGGATGGAAAACCACTTTACGGGTTTTTTCAGCGAACTGCCCCTTGCCACGATCATGCGCGCGAGCGTGGGTGTTATCTCAGGCCGAAGGGCAATGTCACGGTCGCCCTTGTCCTTGAAATTATAGAGCTGCTTTACAATCTCCTCCCCGCTCTTTTTTGTGAACAGGTCGAGGTGCTCGAACATGGGCCCCTCGTATTCCTCGAACCCGAAGAGCCACGCGGTGCGTTTCCAGGTGTTGAAAATAAAGGAGATTACCTGCATATCCTCGGGATAGAAGTCGCGGGTGCCTTTTGGGCCCTGAAATGCCATATGCGATAGCCTTTGTTAGTGTAGGGTTAAAATAATTTATTTTAAAGTCCCTGCACATAGTGTGCAGAGAAATACACAGTACATTTTCCGGAGAGACACCATGAAGAAAGAAGTCAAACGCCTTCCTGACGCACATCTGCAGGCAGCAAAGGACATGCTGCCCAAGCACAGAAAGAAGAAAAATTGCAAGAAATGTTATGATCGGGGCTATATCGGCACCACGGACGATAATATGCTGGTGCCCTGCACCCAGTGCGTTGACGGCGACGCGCTTCTCAAGGAATGGAAAGAGTACGTCAAGAAATTCCCGGAACTGGTCGAACTCTATGGCGACAGTCTTGAGGACAAGCCCGAAGCAGCCGAAGGCGCCGACGCAAAGAAGGCCAAGAGCGCGGTGCTGCCCGGGTCGCGGGGTTTTGTCGCCAAGGCCGCAACACAGCATCCGTCGTCATCAACCCATATCCGTCGAGGCGCTATATAATCTTTTTTGTCCTGTTGCTTCTGTGCGCATGCGCCGCTTCTGGCCAGACCAGCAACCAGATCATGTATGTTCCAGAGAACCTGCGGAACAACGTGGCTTTCTGGGAGATCATCTACCAGAAAATCCCCTCTGACCAGGGCCTTTTCCACGACGCTGATTCTGTACGCGTGATCTACGATACCATGGTCGTGGGTACGGCGTACAACAAGGCGCGCAGAAAAGCCATTAACGCGCGCGAACAGGATGTTGCGTCGGTTTTGCGGAGCTTGGCTGATACGCCTCCGGAATCGCGGGATCAGCGCATGCAGGATTTTGCGGCGCTCTGGGCACGGGAACTCACCCCTGACGCATGGCGCGAGGCCGCCGGACGCGTGCGTTTCCAATTGGGACAGCGCGATAATTTTATCGCAGGCATTAAACGGTCGGGCAGCTATCTGGAGCGGATAAAGGCCACCTTCAGCGAATACGGACTGCCCGAGGAGCTTGCCTACCTGCCTCACGTTGAGTCATCGTTCAACTACCGGGCCTATTCCAAGGTTGGTGCTGCTGGTATATGGCAATTTATGCGGTCTACGGGCAAACTCTACCTCAAAGTGGGCTATGTGATAGACGAGCGGCTCGATCCAGTCAAATCCACGCGCGCGGCCGCCAAGCTGCTCAGTTACAATTACCGGGAATTGGGGGCCTGGCCCCTGGCAGTCACGGCCTACAACCATGGTACTCAGAGCATGAGACGTGCTATCCAGGTTGTGGGCTCAACGGACATAGGCGAAATTATCACTGCGTACAAAGACCGGCGTTTTGGTTTTGCCTCAAAGAATTTTTATGCTGAGTTCATTGCCGCCTACCGCACAGCAATCAACTATAAAGCCCATTTCGGTGAACTAACGATAAACCCGCCTTTTGAATTTATCGAGCATACGCTTGAGAAATATTACAAGCCATCGGCCCTGGCCGCAACATTCAACATAACGTTCGAAACCATGCGCGAATATAACCTTGCCATACGGCCAGTGGTCTTTGAACGCGACCAGTATCTGCCCGAGGATTTTGTCATTCATCTTCCGGTCAGCCTTGCGGCAAAGGACATGGATTCACTGCTTTCAATTTCCGTTGCAGGGAGCACAGCCCTCGAAAAACTGCCTCTTTCAGAATACCACCAGGTTGCATCGGGTGAAAACCTGTCGGCTATTGCTCAGCGCTATGGCATTGCCCTGCAGTCTCTCATGGAAATCAACAGTCTTGATCGACGGGGCCGCATCTTTCCCGGACAGATGATCGCCCTTCCGGGCGGTAAGCACGCGGTTGTTGCAGCGGCCGAACCTGTTGTCGCACGTGTGCAGCCTGTTGAACAGGAGGCTGTTCCTCCCACGACACCACCGGCGGCTCCGGTTGTCGCGACGGCGCCCGAAGCGCCCAGAGTCCAGGAGACCCGCGTTGTTCCTCCGCTGGCGCCCGATTTTCTGCGCGTGCCGCGCGTTCTGTCTGTTTCCTACGAGGTAATCAACGATTCACTGGCGCGGGTCTATGAGTTCATGTATGCCGCAGGACTCTCATTAGCAGCCGCTTATGCGGTAGAAGAATGCCCCTTCTGCGAGTTTTCAGCCGATTACTATGCGCTTGATTACATCGACCAGACCGCTGCGGACGCGAGTATTCGAATCCAGATCGACGAAACCATCGGCCACCTAGCAGACTGGTCGGGCGTGTCATCCGCAAGAATACGAGAGTACAACGCCATTTCCTCCAACATCGGCCTGGGCCAGCTCATCAAGATCCCCATTGTTGGCGACAATGCTGTTAAATTCCGGAACAAGCGCATCGAGTATCACATGAGCATCGAAGAGGACTTTTTTAACAACTACGCGGTTACCTCAATGGATACACTTACGGTACGGCGCGGCATGAATATCTGGACAATTTGCGCTAACAACGAAATACCGATCTGGCTTTTCATGAAGGCGAATGACATGGTCAACGGTCTCAGCCTGGCCGGACGCGATAAGGTTTTATTACCGGTGGTTGAATCGAAACAGCCGCCCCAATAGGGGCGTAGTGCAATACGCCCCTATTGGGGCGGCTTACCGGCACGCAACAATTAAGGGGCTAATAGAGAATCAGCTTCCACTGCGCCTGGATGTATTTTTCCAACCAACAGCGGATCACAATAAAATGGATTGCCCGAATAGGCGGTTTTTCTGAAATAGCCGTTGCCAGTTTCCAGGAGACCTTCAGGACAGGCAAAAACCGCGAGCGCAACAGTGAAGAGCTGCTTCGAAATCCCATTGGTAAAAGCCCCGGAAACAATACCCTGTTCGTCAACAATGACGGATGAGAGCCGGCCTGCGGCATAGCCGTCCTGGTTTGCCGCTGAGAGCGAGGTGGGCGACTGGAACTGGGTAATACCCCCGTGGCTGCCGGGCGAACCCCAGTCAAACGTTATTGCAAGGGTATCGGTTCCATCCTTGAGGCCAAGAGAGACTTTATTTACACTGTCGTTGGTGAAGGTGAATGACGCGGGCGAGCCATCGAGTCCAAAAGTTATACGCCCCGAGCTACCGGAAAATATTGATGCCTCGCTGCTACATGTAACATTCCAGTTCCACGTGCCGGGATTTTTAATGCCCGTATGCGTAAAGGTCATTGTCATGGAGTGTGTTTTACCCTGGCAGTCGTAAACTTCGATCGAGGCGGAGTATATTCCCGTGTTACGTGAGGCCTGCAGTTGCGTGGTCACCATGTTCGCGTTAAAGCGTGTGGGAGCGTCGGAATTTGGGTTGGCATTGTCAGCCAGCATTGTGAAATTGTTCAGGGAGAAATCCTGTTCGGGCTGGCCCCGTATCACCATGGCACCTTCTGGTATACCGTCATCATCAGTATTCACCTGGTTTATGCTCACGGACAGATTGTTGTTTATTGTTCCGTCGTATTCAGGCAGATGCAGCGTGTTTCTGATTTGGTAAAATATCTCCTGCAGCGTTGTGGATGTATGAATGAAGAGTGTACCAGTACTGAAAGTAAACCCAGAGGAATTTTTTGGTGTGCTGCCGACAAATGCGGTGATGATCAAATCATCGCCATTCTCTACATCCACAAGGTCACCTGTTGAAGTGTAAATCATTGCCTGAGGGTTGCCAATGCCTGTGCCACCTGCTGAAAAAAACATGTAATCAAATATATTGTCCGTTGCGAGCGCAGGGCGTAGTATCATATCTGGCGAATCTGAATAATTATTACCGTTTTGCAGATTAGCATATATGGTCGAATCAAATGAGAAGGCGTTGGAAATATACGTCCTTGAAATTGGCCGGTCACTGGTTACGGTCAGGTTTCTGATGTCCTGGGTGCTTGTGCCGCCGTCAGCAACACCGAGGTTTTCAACACGAATGCTCCCATCGGGCATAATCGCGACTCGCGCTCCTGAGGCGTTTGAGCCAGCGCCCTGGTTCCAGGCATTGCCAGTTAAAAAATCCTGCATGCACGCGAGGAACTGGGAGAGCGTTGCGACATTGTATAGACAGTCGGATATTTTTGTAGCCTGCGCCGGATTGTCTATCACAGTAAAGGTGGCAGTCAATGTCTCATCCATACCCAGTGTGCCCTGGATTGTGGCAGTAACCTTGAGGTGGTTGCCTATTTTTATGCCAAGGTTTTGGCCGCCAGCATTGCGTACCCCAGTCAGGTGTGTTGCGGTATAAAACGCCGGGTCAGTGGCAAGAGCGCTGACGCTTGCGGGTGCCGAAGCATGATGAAGGCCATTTGCGCCAAAATCATTGTCTCCACCCCCTGTGGAAATCGAAACCGTATTGAATTCACCCATCGCATGATAAAACGGCTGTGTAAATAAGACGCAGCCGAAGCCTTCGCTGTCTGCATTCAAGTTTCCCGCAAGGGAGACCATTGTTGTGGCCTGCGCTGCTGAGGCAAAAGTATACAACGGAGTTTGAATGGGAGCAAGCAGTGATTCCTGAAGATAGAGGCCAGTATCGCTTGCCAAAGAAGAGAGGTCGGGAGCACCGACAAACCCCATGAGCCGCGGGCCATCAAGTTCTTTAACCAAATATCCGTCTTTATCAAGAAAAAATGATCCTGGCCTGCGTAAAAAGACAAGCGAAGTGTCTTGTTTCAGTACAAACATGCCGTTCCCCTCAATGGCCATGTTGTATGGCTTGCCCGTAGTGCAGACAGGCTGCTGGTAGAAGTTAAATTTGTTGAGCGCAACAGTACCCACGAGTGAATCAGCGGATATCTGGCGGTTTCTACTGTCTTGGAGATCGGTATCTTCATCTGTGCCAGACGAAACCGGGTTTTCCTTTGAACAGCTCAGAAGTAAAATAAGGACTGAAATTGAAAGTAGAGATTTAAACATCCAGCGATCCTTTGTTAACCGGTTTAACTCTTTGATATACAATAAATATGCAAAATAAGTACCAGAGCTAAATAAATAACAGGATCAACGGGTTAAAAAGGTGTCAGGAACCTTTCTAAACGGCAAAAAAGATACCTGATACCTTTTTTTACCTATTTTAAGAATAGTATTTTGGAACCTGGAACCTAATGGAAACCATTGAAGAAAAAATAGCCCGTGTTACAAAAGAAGAGGTCGCGCTTGCGGTTTACAATCCCAATTGGCCGCAGCTCTTCGAGAAGGAGCGCTGCCATCTTATTTCCTGCCTGCCCGCGGATATTGTCAAACGCATAGAGCATTTCGGCAGCACCGCTGTTCCGGGCTGTTTGGCAAAACCTATTATCGACATGCTGGTTGAAGTGACCAGTCTCGAAGAAACAAAGAAGCGCATTGTGCCAATATTGGAGCAGCAGGGTTACGACTATTTCTGGCGTCCTTCACGGGGCAATGACATTCCCCCGTTCTATGCCTGGTTCATCAAGCGCGATGCAAACGGAAAACGGACGCACCATATCCATATGGTTGAGAAAGATTTTAAAACGTGGGACGCGCTTTTTTTCCGCGACTATCTGATAGACAATTCTGATGTTGCGCGCGAATATGTTGATTTAAAGCGCCAGCTAGCTAAGACCCATACGCAGGACCGGGTCGCCTATACCATGGCAAAGGGCGAATTTATCACCAGGATTACAAAAAAGGCGATTGCCGATCAGCCGGCCTGAATGTCGGCGCCAAGCGCCTGCATTTTCTGCTGGAAATCGGGAAAGGTAACTGCGGCTGATTCGGCCGTGGAGATAACGGTCTCTCCTTCGGCAATCATGCCTGCCAGTGCAAGCGCCATGACCACACGGTGGTCCCCATGGCCGTCAACGTGCGCACCGTGCAAGGAGCTTTGTTTAATCACCAGGCCATCTTCGAGTTCCTTGATGTTAGCGCCCATTTTAGTCAGTTCTTCGCACATAACCTTTATACGGTCGGTTTCTTTGATGCGCGCCTGGGGCACGTTGGTTATTTCCGTTTCGCCTGTTGCGCAGCAGCCAAGCACCGCAAGCGCGGGCAGCGCGTCGGGCATGGCATTGAGGTCTATTTCCATGCCTTCGAGCTCAGAGGATTTTACGCGAATACCTTCTTTCGTGACCTCAATGGCGCCGCTCATTTCCTGGACAAGCGCAATGACCGCTTTGTCGCCCTGGGGATCGTTCATGTCAAGGCCTTTGAGCAGCACATCGGAACCCGGTGCAATGAGCGCGGCGACAATGGGGAAGGTGGCGGATGAAAAGTCAGCGGGAATGGATTTCTCAAATCCGAAATAGGTCTGCCTTCCGGGAACCAGGAACTGCCTGCCGCCTTTTTGTTTGTATTCGATCCCCATCATCTTGAGCCACCAAAGCGTCATTTCGACATAGGGTTTTTCATTCAGCTTTGAGACGCGGATGTCACAGTTCTTGCGCATGAGAGGCGCTGCAAGCAGCAGGGATGTGACAAATTGCGATGATGTGCCGTCGACCGACGTGTTTCCGCCCATGACCGGACCCTGAACCACAATGGGCGCGCTGCCGTTTTCGAGCTTTGATTCGGCGCGTTGGGCGCCCAGGCCTTTGAGAGCGGTCAGCAGAGGCTGCAGGGGACGCGAACGGATGGATTCGTCGCCGTCGAGTTCGATCGGAGTACTGCTAAGGGCGGCAATGGAGGTAAGAATGGAGAGCGTGGTGCCCGAGTTCTTGACGTCAATAGGCGTGCCCGGCGCGCGCAGCGCAGGATGGCCATCGAGTCCTTTGATGGTCCACGTATCGGTCCCGGAGACATCGGCGCCCAAGGCCTTGATGGCCTCATAACAGGCCATGGTGTCGGCGGAAATGAGCGGGTTGTGGATAACCGAAGCGCCTTTTGCCATGGATGCGATGGCCGCTGCGCGGATGGTGTGAGACTTTGACGCGGGAATGCGCATGACGCCATTGACTGGTGATTGTTTTACTTTAAAGTCCATAGATACTCCTTAAAATGAATATACTAAATTTCCATGACGAGGGAATCATTCTTCTCTGAGATAGGCCCCGCGCACACCTCCCGCGGCCAAAATGCGCGCGACACGGTTTTCCGCGAAATATATGTTGAGCGAATCGCCGCTGGTCTCGTTTTTTCCCCGGTCACTCACGGCCTCTTCGTAGAAATAGAGGCTGGTCGCGTTGCCCGACACATGGACGCTGTCCACGGCATTACCGGAAAAGAAGAATTCCATATATTTCCCCGTAAGCCGGTTTATCCTGACGCTGTCGTGCAGGGCGTAGCTGATGCCGATGGCACGGGAGCGTATCTCCATACGGTTGATGGCGCCTGAGTCGAGGAATGCGAACAGCGTATCACCGTTCAAAATCGAGATTTTGGTGGAATCCGGATTGCGGGGCTTTTCCTCGACCATGCGGGCCACCGCCTTGCCGACAACCATGATGTGGTCAAGTTTGTTGTTCTTGAAAAAGAGCGTGAGCGTGTCGCCCTCGAGGGTGTTTTTGTCGTGCCGCACGCGAGGCGCGTCCAAGAGCACGGCGCGGTCCTGTTGCTTGAAGTATTCGGCCAGGCCGCAGGTTGCGCGCGTTTTTCCCTGGGTCATGACTACGCTATCAATTGCCACGGCCTTTTTTCCCCTGCCGTAGTGCTTCATGACCTTGGAGACAATGGTCATGGTATCTTTTCCCGAGGAGTCGAGCCGCGTGAACACGGGGTTGATGCGGACCGTGCTTTCCTCATTTGTATTGACATAGCGTCCTTCACCGCCGGTGATGCGCGCTCGCTGTTCGGTATCGACGATGACCACATTGCCCTTGGCAAAGGTGGTGGTGTCCCGCTTGAAATAGGTCACTTTGTCCGCGTCAATGCTCTGGGTCTTGAAAAGCATGTGCACGCGGCCCGAGAAATCAATGCGCTCCTCGCGCTGGAAATGGATGGCCGAGTCCGAGGTGACCAGCGCGCCCTTGTGCTCCATTTCCACGCGGCCCATCAGCTTTTGCACCTGCACGCCGCCGCGGTTCACGTAGTCGAACCGGTCCGCGTGTTTGATAATAAGCGGTTCGTCCTTTTCCGCGGAACGCACGAAAAAAGCGCAAGCCCCGATAATAAGTACCGCGATAATTGCGTTCATTTGAATATGGTTATGAAATAAAGCGAAATCAATGAACCTGGCTATCAAAAATATATGATATACGCGCGAAAAAAGCCACTGTTCCGTGGAGACGGCTTCTCCTATTCATCCAGCGCGTCAAATGCATATTTTTTCCCTACTGGTATGAATGCTCTATGGATATGTATTTCCCTGTGACTGGTTTTCCGTCCCCGTATTGCCCAGGAGGACCATCCCGGCCCATACGGCTGGTTCCTGCAGCCCAGGGCGGGCAGCGCAATTTCCGAAAACATTGTCAAAGTCGCCATCCCTCAGGTGATCGGCAGCGACACCCTCAACAAGGCTTTTTTTACGTGCAGTATTCCCAGCATTTCAGTAATAAAATGTCCCATGCGCGCGTGGACACGCTTATAGATGTTGATTCAATACCGCCATTCGAGATCCTGTGGGACTGTTCGACCTTTCCGGACCAGGACCAGACAAACATTATACCTGAACCGGATACGGACTAAAAAGGCGATGGAACTGCTGCAAAATACAAATAAGCGGGTTATGGAGATCGCTTTTGAAGTGGGTTACAGCAGCCTGGAGTATTTTAATAAGGTGTTCAAGGACAGTATAGGAATGCGCCCCACGGATTTCCGGGAAAAAATTACAAGGCTCAGCAGTCATGATCCCCCGCGCCGAACGGCGCGACCCCCTTTTCGAAGGGGGTCGAAAACCGCAAATACCCGCTAAAGTCAAGTTGCTGGGTCGTGGCATATTCTGCCCGGTATTTCCATGCACGATGACACGCGGCAGGATATCCCCGGTTCGACGATTGAGTAATACGTTTTTTCATTGTTCTGCCTCACTGATTGGGTTATTTTCTTAGCCAACAAATATATTTTTATCCCAAAGGAAGACCCTGCTTGAGCATCATGCGGCTGCTGGTTTGCGCTTCAGCGTACGGCCTTGTTATATTTGTCACCCTGACGCTTTCCACCTGGTGCTGGACCCGCGCGGGCTGGAGCGTTTTAAACCAGGGTTTGGCCATCTCCTTGTGTTCCCTGGTATATCCTGCTTTGGTCGGATTTGCCGGACGCATTGCTGACAAAGTTGGAAGGGCCCGACAGGCGTCGCTCGCGGTTTTTTGCGCAGCCCTCTTTGTCCTCCTTCTCCTGCTGCAGACTCCGGAAAGTACCGTGGCCTGTTTTCTGCTCATCACCGCATGCGGGGCTTGGTATTTTCCAGCCATTGCGGGATTGATATCAGAAACCGCTGACACAAATACAGACTTGCCTCTGTATAAACGGGTTGGCCGGTACAATCTAGGCTGGGCATCGGGAAATTTTGTTGGTTTTTTTGTTTCAGTCTGCCTGGCGCTTCTTACTCACCAAGCACTGGGAATTGGTCTTGGGGTGGGGATCATGTCTCTGTCATGTCTTGGCGCAGGTCTTTTTCTTTGGCGCCATCGTACCATGCCCTCGTACAGCACCCGCAGCCAGCAGCAGGCCAGCGATCCTGCCCCGGCCTTTCTGGGACGTTATGTGCTTGCGGCGCGCATGGGTGTTTTTTTCGGCTGCATGGCCACCAGCATTTTAACTGCTTCCCTGCTTGCCATTCTTTCGCGTCCAGGAGTTGAATTTAGCACTAGGTCACACCAGCAGCTCATGCAGACAGTTACCTTTCTCTCGTATTCATCGGGCTATATAGGTTCGTTCTTGGCGCTTTCGCACTGGAGCGGGTGGATTTTCAAGCCCATCTGCCTCTGGATGCTTCAACTGTGCGTTGTTATCGGCGCGCTGCTGCTTGCCCTGCTGCCTCTGTTTGGCATGGTCTCTCTTTTGGGAATGGTCCCTATCGCGGTTTTCATGGGCATTGGTTTTGGGGCTTTTTATACGGCAAGTATTTTTTACAGCCTGCGTCTGCCGCATGGCGCCTCAAAAGCCGCGGGCGTGCATGAAACATTCGTGGGTGCGGGAAATATCGCAGGCCCTGTTTCAGGAGGCTTGTGCATAACCCTGCTGGCTGGATTTATTCCTCCTGTTCCCGGTGGCGGATTGTTTGCACTGGGGCTGATTATAATGGCGGTTGCTCTGACAGGCATCCTGATCCAGCTGCCTGTTGTTCTTCTAAAAAACAAATCGTCCGTTCACTAATTATTTGGCCTGACGTGATCCACATCACATACAACATACGGTAAAATGTTTTATTTTTCATCGTTGGACAAACACTCATTAAATGGAGGTAAGAATGGTATTAAGCAATGACAAAAACCATAAAGAAGCAGACCGTCGCTGCGAGACCCGTTTTGAGATGGACGTGCCTGTGCGTACGGATGAAGGTGATGGAACCGAGGAGAAGCTGCTCGACATGAGCGCTCGCGGCTGCCGGCTTATTACTCCCTTGGTGTATAACGAGGGTGACATGCTTCTTGTCGACCTTACCCGTAACAGGACAACTATCCTTATGCATTCACCTGAATTCAGAAGGGGAAAAGTCGTCTGGGTCCGTAGAGGCACCGGCAACCTGGGCGAGTATGGGATTGAGTTTTTTCAGTAGGGTATCGCCATTGCCAAGACCGCATCTACACGCCCTGAGGGCGTGGCGGTGCGCAAGCCTTTGTCAGATATTTCGTCTTCCTTTGCCACGCTTGGCGCCTCTGTTCAGCGGCTGCTCCTGAATAGTATCTTTTCCCCATGGAACGTATTGTTATTACCCCCATGTTCGGCTTTGGCGACATGCTTATGGCCACGCCCGCAGTGCGGTTGCTCAAGGAGGGCCGCCCCGGTGTCCACATCACCTGGTATGCCATGCAGAAAACAGCGGCGCAGCTTCTGGAGGGTAATCCCTTTGTCGACGAGGTCCGTTATTTCCCCTTTCTGACCAGCGGCGCCGCGGCAACGGCAGCGCACATGATACGCCATGCGTTCAGAAGATTTGACACTGCAATAACATTTTACCCGCTCAATCGCCGCGACTACAACCTCTTTGCGTTTATGACTGGTGCGCGCACGAGAATCGGATTTTCATACGCGCATTCCACTCCCGGATATCTGGGTTGGATCCACAACCGGAGATTGGCCGAGGACCAGGGCCTGCACTGCGTGCGGGAAAACGTGAGGCTTCTTTCTTTTTTTAACCTGACAGTGAATGATCAATCCATACCGGGTTTACAGCTGTTTCTCACAGACGATGAAAAGGCGCGGGCAGACGCGTATTTCACAAGCCAGCCACGCAGGCCTGTCATTGGCGTACACGCGGGCACCAGTATTTTTAAAGGACACGCGAACCGGCGCTGGCCCAAGGAGCATTTTGCCACACTCATGAAAAGCATGAAAGAGTGCTCTTTTTTTCTTTTTGGGTCGCAGGAAGAGGACGATGTCAACCAATACATCATTGATGCAGTCCATGAACCGGAGCGTGTTGTCCGTATCTCAGGCAAAGGTATCCGCGATGTTGCCGCGCTTATCCAGAAAACAGACCTTTTTGTATCAAACGATTCAGGCCTTATGCACCTTGCCTGTGCAGTGGGAACACCTGTGGTCGAAATTTTGGGACCCACAAACCCCGCCTTTATATCTCCCTGGGGCGTAAAACATCGGGTAATGCGCACGGGTATACCCTGTTCCCCTTGTTTTTATTATTCCGCAAAACCCCTTACCTGTTCCAATCCCCGGCAATGGGAGTGCATGACAGCCTTGAAACCGGATTTTGTTGAAAAAGCTGTCAGAGAATTGTTATAAGCCTAAAGCCTTTTTTTTAAAAAAAAAGGCGACTTTTCGTTATCTATATATTGTTTAGTTGCGACCATTCAACATAATAATATATATTAACCGTATGGAACGCTATCAAAAAAAGCAAATATTAAAAGACCTTTCTGCAAAAATGGTCTTCCTGGTGGGGCCTCGCCAAGTGGGGAAAACCTGGCTGGCAAAGCAGATCGCGGAAACATACAGCCACCCGCTCTATTTAAATTACGATGATCTTGATAACCGTAAAATCATAGAACAGCGGTCATGGCGCTCTACTGTTAATCTCATTGTGTTTGACGAACTCCATAAAATGAAGGAATGGAAAAGTTACCTGAAAGGCGTCTGGGACACTCGGAATGAAAATATGAAAATCATCATCACCGGCAGCGCACGGCTCGATTTTATGAAAACAGCAGGCGACGCTTTGTCCGGCCGCTTTTTTACACACCGGCTACTGCCATTTTCCGTAAAGGAAATCGGCGCGCATCCATATCCTTCGGCGGTCGACCGTCTCATGATCAGGGGCGGGTTTCCAGAACCCTTTCTCGCGGACGATGAGGTCTTTCACGCACGATGGCGGCAGAACTATGTGGATGGATTGATCCGTCAGGACATACTTGATTTTGAACGGGTACACGCATTCCGTTCCATGCAAACGCTGGTGCAACTTCTTCGCAAACGGGTGGGGACACCGGTTTCCTATGCTTCACTGGCGCGCGATCTGGCTCTTTCACCCGTCACAGTGGCCCGATATATTGAGATCCTAGAGGCCCTTTACATTGTTTTCCGCGTAACGCCGCACCACCGGAACGTCGGCCGTTCTCTTCTGAAAGAGCCAAAGATCTATTTTTTTGACACCGGCCTTGTGACCGCCGGTGAAGGGGAGCAGTTTGAAAACATGGTGGCAGTATCTTTGCTGAAGGCGGTGTACGGCCGGAACGACTGTCTGGGCGAGCAATGCTCCCTGCGTTACCTGCGTACCAAAGACGGCAAAGAGGTGGATTTCGCAGTTGTCCGGGATGATGAGCCGGAACTCTATGTGGAGGCGAAAGTGACGGATGCCTCTACGCACAGAGGGCTGAGTTCTTTCTGTGAATTGCATCGTGTTCCTGGCGTCCAGGCAGTAGCAGATCTCCGTAATGAACGGACGGAAGGGCGTGTAGAAATCAGAAAGGCGGAATCCTGGCTTGGTGAATTATTTATGTGACCCTATCTTGCCGCCAAGCGAAGATGCGGTAAACATGCCTGTGTCCCGCGCTTTTTTAATCCCTTTTTGCAGAAGAAACAGGCAGCCGCCCATAAGGCTTTCAAAATACATAATGCAGAAGAGCACCAGCTGCAAGGCCATGGTACGTTCGGCCGGAACTCCCGAAAGCAGCAAAATCTGGACATAGAGGTATTCGCGCACGCCCAGTCCGTTCATGGAAATAGGTATGACGCAGATGAGCGTGGTTATCTGGATCACGAAAAAGACCGGAAAAAAGGGCGCTGGCGCGTGAACACCGTGCGCGGCAAGCATGGTGTATAGGGCCAGGACAAACTGATACACAAACGACAGCGCCAGCACAACGACCAGCGCGCGCGCGTTTCCCTGGAAGAGCTGGATAGACTGAAAGAGCTTTGCCAGGGTATTGTTGAGGTGTATAAAACCAACGCGCGCTATAAGCGTTTTGACCGCGGTCCTGATGGTTTTATTGAAGAGCACCAGCAGGGTGGCGCCAATGGCAAAGGCAAAGAGCACAAGGGCGTAGAGTGCGGGCAGGTTGCCTATCCACTGGCGGTTGAGGAGCATGGAGACCAGCGCCAGGACAAACACGGCCAAAAAACCGATGAAGCGTTCCATAAAGACCACTGCGACGCTCTCAACGGTCTTTCCCTTGTGTTTTGCCGTATTGATGACCCGCGAGATATCGCCGCCGATGTTGGTGGGAAGGAAGTTGTTGAAGAAGAAACCAATAAGATAATAGGCAAAGAGCCGGAAAAAACCAATGCGCATGCCTTGCAGCGAAAGCAGCATCTGCCAGCGCACGGTAAGCAGGCCAATGCAGGCAAGGTGCACGCCGAGGGCGGCGGTTATATATTGCCATGCACCATCGCTGATAAGCCGCACGATTTTAAGTAGGTTGGTCTCCACCACATGAAACAGCACATGCGGATGGGCAATGCGGTGCAGCGTGGTTATTGAGACAATGTCTTTTGGATTGTCAAAATCAATGGCAAAGAGGGAGAGAAGGAAGAGCAGGGTAACGCCAAGACGAAAAACCAGAAAGGCCGTTGATGAGATTTTTTTGGTCATGCAGGGTCCGGAGAACCGGTTTTTTTCCGGCGCAGCAAAAAAAGTACAAAGATGCATGCCACAGCAGTGATGCCCGATATCAGGGCGCCAGTCTTAAAGGTCGCGGATTCGTACCGCAGTTCAATTGTGTGGCTGCCAGCCTCAAGGGCAATGGCCCGGAAACTGCTGTTGGCGCGCATAAGCTCGGTTGGCTTCCCATCCACGTACGCTTTCCATGCGGGATACCACAATTCGCTCATCCAGAAGATGCCGTTTTTTTCAGTCTCAATAGAATAGGCGAACGAATCTTCCTGGTAATTGGTGCAGACCACCTGGTTTTTTTCAGGCAGGGAATCGTCCGTGGAAAGCGCAAGCCCCGGGTCTTTCTCGAGCACCAGGGTTTTTCTGAAATCCACGGTTCCAGACCGCATAGTCTGCGCCACACGCGCTGAATCGACCACCGCAGTATGGTAAAACATGCGCGCGCGGGGAAAATGGCCAGGACGTTCGGTAAAATACGCGCGCCGGTTTTTCTCGTCGACCATGATTTCGTAGCGTACATTCAGCAGGTCGAGGCTGGTGCGGGTGTCGGGCGCGGGAACGGTTTTAACCACCAGGTTGAGCTGGGAATAACCCTCGATAAGCATGATGGGGTCCACAAACCCCTGGTTGCGGCGCATTGTCATGAATCCGCCCTCGCGCATTTTTACCCTGAAAAGGTCATTGGGCGGCGAAGGCGTGAGTTTTTTTTCCAGGTCGCCGGTCACCACGAACATGTCGGCCGGGTTTACAGAGCCGTTGTTGAAGGCCGCGCCGTTTACATAGAGTTCAATAAAGGTGAAAAGGACAAGGGCCATGCCGGCAATGGACGCGGGAACGGTTTTCCGTTTTGCCATGAGCACCATGACAACGGCCAGGCTGAAAAAAACAGCCGCATAAAGGCCGTATTGCTGCAGGGCCGCGGCGTACTGTTGCGGAGCGTCGAAAAGCGAAGGAAAGACTCCTGTCAGCGTGCCAACGGCGATACAGCCGGGCGCCAGAACGCCAAAAACAAGTATTGGCCGCGAAAAGATATATTTTCCCCTGGTAAAGATTGCATCAAAGCCCATGCCCGCGAACAGGGTAAGGCCGAATGACGCGTAGAAGATGATGCGTGACGGGTTGCGGAATTTGTCGAACAGGGGCAATTCGTGGAAAAGGCGGAAAAGAAAGCCATTGCCGCCAAGGGCAAAGAGAAAACCAAAGGCCGCGGCAGCCGCGAGAAAGCCCCCCAGCCGTGTTTTCATCTGTTCCGCGAGGCCAGCAATTGACAGCATAAAGGCGGCAATGCCGAAATAAAAGGCGGTTTCCCAATAATAATAGTATTGGCCTATATACATGGCCGGCTCGCCCGAACTTGCGCCGCCGGTAAAACCGAAAAACCGTGGCACAATCATGGTCAACAACTGTTTCACCTGGAACGATACCACGGTGGCGTCCTGGTAGGTCATTTCGTTTCGCGGGGAAAGGGCCGAGAACTCGAGCGTGGGCGCCAGTTGGATTGCGTAGAGACCAATGCCCACACAGAAGGGGAGAAGGGCGGCGCCGGTTTTTTTTACCAAACCAAGACGGGACGACTCCTTTTTCCGCAGGTCAGCCCCAATGAGCCATGCGGCCATGAGGGCCATGTAGAAATTTACGAACAATACGATCTGCGGATGGCCCGCGGTCATTGATACGAAAAGAATGGCCCCGGCGATAATCGCTGACCTCACGCAGGTTTTTGAGACAGCTGCGTGAAAAAAGTAAAAAAGCAAAGGGAACCAGGCATATTGATAGAGAATGACCGGATGGATCATGCGGCAGACCAGGGCGCCGGAAAAGGCGTAGGAAATTGCCGTAAAAATAGCCGCGAGGGAACTCATTTTAAAGAGACGGCGCGCCAGGAAAAACATGGTCATCTGCGCGATAAAAATATGCAGGATAATTACCAACTCGAGCGCCAGCACGGGTAAACGGCCGTGGGACACAAAGAGCGCGAGCAGCATATTAAAGGGATAGAAAAGGCCCGCGTTGCTGTCCGCAAGATAGGGCATGCCGCAGAAGGTATAGGGGTTCCAGAAGGGGAGGTCAAAATTGGCCAAATGGCGCGCGGCAAAAGAAATTTTAGGAAAAATTTCCTCGGTAAAGTCTTCCCAGAAAAAGGATGTGCCCAAAAGTTGCGAGTGGAAGAAGATAAGCGTGGACAAAAAGAAAATAATAGGCGCTGACCAATCTGGCAGGCGCAGCGGTTCGCTCGGAGAAGCCGCAAGGGGGGGCGCTTGTTTGGGTACGGAATTGCGGGATGTTTTTCTCGCGGTCATGGGGTTAGTTTTTCCCCTCAATGGCGTCTACATCGGCTAAATCTTTGTTTCTGCCAACGGCTTTTTTATTCACGATAAACTCATTCTTACCGATGAAAAGGACCGGCACCGAGTCATATGTACCGGGAACGGCATGAGCCGCGACTTCTTCCCAGGAGACGCCAGAAATGGAAGTAATGATATCAATCCTCACTGGTTGCCTCCCCAACTGTACTATCTGGTCGGGTTTTGAGATGTCGGCAGGTGAAATATCCAGGTCGGCAAAGCCAAAATCAGCCAGTGCCGCGAGAACCTTTTGCGCATTTGATTCGTCTGGCTTAATAAGCAGGTCAATATCACCCGTATAGCGGGGAGCTCCATGAAATGCCAGGGCCTGTGATCCTACGATCACATATTCAACGCGCCGGGCGTTGAACGAGACGAGCATATCTTTGAAGTCTTGCTGAATCACCATGCAAACGCCTTCGTAAAATTTCCACCGCCTCAATACGTTCCTCGGGCGGCCGCGTGAGCCAGTATTCGAGGTTTTGCTTAGCTTCGCAGTCCGAGAGCTTTCTTCGTGTAACGACTTTTTCTATCATTTGCTTTACAGTAAAAATACATGTCTGCGTGCATGAATATCAAACGAACAGAACAGGGTGAGGGGTGAAAAAAAGAGTTGCCATATATTCTTAATTAATATATTTTAACTATAAATATATTATAAAAGAATATAATGAATACCTACAACTTCGAAATTCTCCGTTTTCTCCGAAAGCAGAAAAAGCTGACCATAGAGGGTCTGGCCAAAAAATCAAAGGTCTCCTTTGCGGTCATCTCCAAACTCGAGCGCAACCAGACAAATCCCGGTCTTGCCACGCTGCAGCAGATGGCCAGGGCCCTGGACATGTCAGCTACCGAGCTTGTGTCAATGGCCGAGGTCACGGCCAACGAGCTCAAGAAGGAAACCTCGTACAAAGCCAACGGGTTTTTTTTCAGGCGCGTCCAGTATAACAATCTTACCCTGCAGGCGGGTTCTGCCCCTGCAAAGACAAAAATATCGCGCCCCGAGATACACGAAAACGACAATGAGATCGTCTATGTTTCACGGGGCAGCGTCAGGCTGACCCTGCCCATGGGCGCCTATGTCATAAACAAGGGCGAATCCATGCAATTCGACGCCATTTTTTCGCACACCTACGAGGTGCTTCAGGACTGCGATTTAATTATTGTGCACATTAAAAAGGACAAGCGTTTTTAAGGGAGAATTGTCATGGCAGCACACGAACGTTTCCGGCTTACCACGCTCCAAAGTCTCAAAGAAAAGATGAAGGAACTTAACCTCTCGTTCCCCATAAGCGAAGATATCTCGGTCATGTTTGACCGCGTGGCCATTGGCAACTGCACTGCGCCTAACCGGTTTATCGTGCATCCCATGGAAGGGTTTGACGCGGCAATAGACGGCACGCCCGGGCCACTTGCCTTTCGCCGGTACCGGCGGTATGCTGAAGGCGGGTCAGGGCTTATCTGGTTCGAGGCAACGGCAGTGCGGCCCGAGGCGCGCACCAATCCGGGCCAATTCATGCTCACCCGCGACAATGTGGCAACATTCAAACACCTGGTTGCGCAGGTGCGTGAGCTTGCGGCAAAGAATTTCGGCCCAAACCACCGGCCGGTCTGCATTCTCCAGATAACCCATTCGGGCAGATACAGTAAAATGCTTAAACCCCTCGTTGCCCACCACAGCCCAATACTCGATCCGCCGCTCAATCTTGCTCCCGACTATCCGTTGCTTACGGACGAAGATATAGAGGGATACAAGCAGGATTTTCTGCTTACTGCACAGCTTGCAAAAGAGGCGGGATTCGACGGCGTTGATGTGAAGAGCTGCCACCGGTATCTTATTTCCGAGCTGCTAGCCTCTTTCACGCGCGAAAACAGCCGGTTCGGCGGATCGTTCGAGAACCGAACGCGGTTTTTGCGCGAAACCGCGGCCCTCATTTCTGAAAACGTGAAAGGCCTGTTTGCCACCTGCAGACTCAATCTTTTTGACGCCATTGAATATCCCTATGGCTGGGGAGTCAGCACAGAGGACAAAAACATTTCTGATCTTACCGAGCCGCTCAAGCTTATCGGTATGCTTGCCCAGGCAGGCTTTCCAACACTCAATACGACAATTGGCAACCCCTATTTCAATCCGCAGTTCAACAGGCCCTTTGATTTTCCCATTGCCGGAGCCAAGGAGCCCGAGAACCATCCACTCGAAGGCGTTGCACGCTTTCTTAAAATCACGGCAGAGGTCCAGAAGGCATATCCCAAACTGCCGGTCATTGGGTCAGGCTATTCATGGCTTCGCCACCTTTTGCCTTATGTTGCTGCAGGCGTTGTGCGCGAAGGATGGGCCACACTTATCGGCCAGGGCCGCGGCGCGTTCGCTTATCCCGATTCTGTCAAAGACCTTATGAAAAACGGCACAATGGAACCGCGCAAGGCGTGCGTGGCCTGTTCCGGATGCACGCAGCTCATGCGCGATGTAAGCCAGACCGGCTGCGTTATCCGTGACAGCGAGGTGTATGGGAAAAAATACCGCGAGGCGCGCAAACGCGCCCTTGACTATCTCAAAAAAGAGGCTGAACGGTGCCGTGACTGCGCCTATCCTAACTGTCAGACCGGTTGTCCGGCCGGGGTCGATGTTCCCGGATTTATCAAAGCTTTTGCGAACAACGATATAAAGACCGCATATGAAATTCTGAAGAAAAACAATGTGCTTCCTGAATTGTGCGCCTATGTATGTCCCTCTAACGTGCAATGCGAGCACGCATGCATGGAAACCATCATGGCAGGCCGTGCAGTGCCCATACGCGATATTCAGCTACTGGTCTCAAAACAGGCGCGCGCAATGGGTCTGGTCAGCGCAGTGCTTCCGGAAAAGGACAACGGAAAGAAGATGGCAATTATTGGCGCAGGACCCGCGGGCATTGCCTGCGCGGTAAAACTTCTGGAGGCCGGATACCAGGTAGATCTCTATGACAAAGATACGCAGCCCGGCGGCACGCCGCTGAACGCCATTCCCGCCTATCGGCTTACTGTTGAAGATACGCTCAGCGAAGCGTTCGCTGTTCTGAAGCCCGCAATCGACACCTGCAGGCTGGCTATTGTTCCGGGTTTTGTACTCTCAGCAGCCAAGACCATTGATGCTCTAAAAGAAAAAGGCTATAAGGCGATTTTCCTTAGTATTGGTCTTTCAGCATCACAGACCTTGCCCGGAGCGCAGAAGGTGACAGGCGGTGTTGTTGACGCAATTGAATTTCTCAAGGACGCAAAACAGGGGGTAACAACGAAGGTCCCGGACCGCGTGGCAATCATTGGCGGAGGCAACACGGCAATGGACGCGGCGCTCACGGCAAAACGCCTGGGCGCGCACGACGTGTATCTTGTCTACCGCAGGTCGTTCGCAGAAATGCCCGCGTGGCCCACTGAGCGCGATGAAGTGCTTGCGGCGGGGGTCCATTTTCTCACTCTGACTGCGCCTGTCGATTATGTGACAGAAAAAGGAGCGCTCACGGCGCTGAAAGTGGCGCGGACAGTGCTTGGCGAACCCGATGCTTCAAACAGACGCAGGCCAGTGGTTGTTCCCAACAGCGAATCCTTGCTTCCCGTGGATTTGGTTATTGAAGCCATTGGCCAGGTTGTGTCAGCGGATGTGCATGCAGCCCTGCCAGGAGTGGAGTTTGACAAAAGCGGGCTTATCAAAGTCAACGAGCGGCTCATGACAACGCGGCCGGGCGTTTTTGCCGGAGGCGATATTGTCAATGGCGGCACCACTGCGGTCCAGGCTGTTGCAGAAGGAATGAAGGCGGCCCTTGAGATGGAGAAATATTGCCTGGCCTTCACTGTGTAGAATCCTGTATTTAATTTAAAAGCGGGGGAAGGAAAATGGGCTATCATTAAGATACGGAACTCGGTATTCTCAAGTGAAAAGATGAGGGAATATTTTCCCCATGGGATTTTTAACGCTGATCTTGACGGGTTCCGGGAAAAAGAGAGGCTTGGAAGAAAACTGGGGTTTAGCGTAGGGAGATATGGTTGGGGCGAGTATATCCAGGGTGAGGATTTTTTTAAGGACGGGTTGTCCTGCCAGGACAAGCGTTGCTGCAGCAGTTCTGGATTGAGCGTCGTGGAGGAATGAGCATAGATTGAAGAAGGATTGTTTTTCCATGTCGTGGGCATCATCGACGATGATGACGGGGAAAGGTTTTTCGGATTGTGGGTGGAAGTTTTTCTGGAGTTTGGAGAGGAGGTTTTTTCTTCCTGTCTGTGGTCGGGACATGCTTTTCCAGGAGCCGTTCCAGCCCCAGGCGCTTGAGGAATATGGTTGATGATGGGCAGCGGCCCGAGCCGTTCTTCGCGCAGGCGGAATGGACGACCGCGCCGGACAGAAGATTTTCGCCAGATCGCCGCCTTTGACCTGGTATGTCCGGGCAATCTCCAGAAACGGATGAAAACATGCGGCAAGCCGGGATGCCCCTGCCTTACTGATAAAACCAAGCGGCATGGGCCGTATTATGAATGGACGCGGAGAGAGAACGGTGTCTTTAAAAATACCGTCGTTTCAAAGGATGAAGCGGATACATTTGCGAAGGCAATATCAAAGTATCACAAAGTCATGGGCCTTTTAACGCAATGGGGTTCCAAGTCAGCACGAATAATTCTGACCAAGTCGTCATAACTGCCGATTTTTCAATGGGTTCTGGCTCACCCTATATGTAAACATATCTGCGGAATGTAGGGCAGGAAATAACCATAACAGGCATTTATCTACACTATTCTTTTTGTTCTCATCGCAACCCATGGTCCCACAGCATATATCATCCAGGGTCGTTTCCAAGAAATTACCCGTCGGTTATTGCGCGGATACCCGCAAGAACAGCTGCTTTTTCAGGCGAGTTAATTTGCGTCCCAGACCCAATAGCCGTGGGTAGTACCAGCAGTAGCTTGTTGCCACGCACTTTTTTATCCAGAAACATCGCGTTATATACAGCAGCAGGGGCCAGCTGTGCCTTTTCCGGCATACCCGATTGGATCAGCAGGGCAAGGATGCGCGAGGCGTGGGTAAGAGGAACCAGATTCAGCGACGCAGCGCACAGGGTCGCAGCTTTCATTCCCAGCATAACAGCTTCGCCGTGGGAATAGGTCCGGTAACGGGTCAAGGTTTCAATAGCGTGGCCAAAGGTGTGACCGAAGTTCAAAATAGCGCGAAGGCCCTGCTCCTTTTCATCGCAAGAAACAACAGCGGCTTTTATAGCGCAGTTTTCAGCAACTATTAAACTCAGGAGCGCCGGATCGCGTTTAAAAATACGGCACAGGTTTTTTTCCAGCACCAGGAACAGCTTTTTGTCCCGTATAATCCCGTGTTTGATTACTTCCGCAAAGCCGTTCTGGAATTCTTTGTTGCTCAGGGTCTTCAGGAATTCAGGATCAATAAACACGGCCTTGGGCTGGTAAAACGAACCGATCAGGTTTTTTCCCAGTGCATGGTTTACACCTGTTTTTCCTCCAACGCTTGAATCGACCTGTGACAACAAATTTGTGGGTACCTGTATATAGGGAATGCCCCGCATAAAAAGAGAGGCTGCGAAGCCGCCCATGTCTCCCACCACGCCACCGCCCACGGCAACCAGAAGCGACGATCGGTCAAACCTGTTTTTGAGCATGAACGAGAGGATCTGCTCAATGGTCTTTAATGTTTTGCTGGTTTCACCGGGTTTTATAAAAAAGAAATGAGTATCTGCGTTTTTTAGTTTTGCAAATACCGGCGCGTGCAGACGATGCACTGTGGTGTCGGACAGCACAAGCGTTTTTCCCTGACGCCTGAAGGGCCGTATCAGTTCAGGCAGTTTCCGCGAAAGACCCGATGCGACAAGGATGTCGTACGAATGGTCTTTTAAGTGTACCTGTATCTTACGCATAGGGATAAAATACATGGTCGCCAGTAGGACTTCGCAAGAGGAAGACATATGCTGCTTGAAAAAGACCTCTCCAGCAAACGATCTTTATACCAATGCGTTTGTGTGCGAGATTCCTCTGTTTGGTTGTTTGTGCCTGCACCGTCTCCTTTGCCGCAACACTTCCGGAAAAGCCTGCTGGCCCTGTGGCAGACTATGCCTCGCTTATAGACCCGGCCACGGAACAGTCAATAACGGTTTTGGCTCACGCTTTGTGGGAGCAGGCAGGATTTGCGCTTGTTGTGGCAACAGTCCCATCCATTGGCGAAGAGACCATTGACGAATACACCACCCGTCTGTACGAAGCGTGGGGCATTGGAAAAAAAGGCAAGGACGAGGGTGTGCTTGTTCTGCTTACGCTCAATCCAAAGCGCCGCGTGCGCATTGAAGTGGGGTATGGGTCAGAAGGATATCTCAACGATGCAAAGGCCGGCCGCCTTCTCGACCAGTATGGTATTCCCTTTTTTGCGAAGAACGATTATAGCTCCGGCTTTGGTTCAGTGTGCGCTGCCATTGCCGACCTTGTTGCGCAGGAAAAAAACATTTCCCTGACACTGCCCGCCTCCTACCGGCAAACGCGCAGGTCGTCGGGCGATCAGCAGCCCATGTCGCCGTTGACAATGATAGTGCTTATCGGCATCCTGGCTTTGTTGCTTTCAACGCGGTTTGGCAGGGCCCTGCTTTTCTGGATTGTATTATCGAATCTTCTGGGCGGCGGACGGAGATCATCGGGCGGTTTTGGCGGAGGCTTTGGCGGTGGCGGTTTTGGTGGAGGTTTTGGCGGAGGCATGAGCGGCGGCGGCGGTGCAAGCCGCGGATTTTAGGAAAAGAGGAGGCATACACGTGAACATACAAAATCCTGGTGAATTGGCTGCGGCAGCGGGACGCGATTTTCAGGAGTGCTATGGAGACGACCTAGTCTCCGTGGCATTGTACGGCAGCGCTGCTGGCGGTGACTTCAATGCCCGGCAGTCTGACATCAATCTGCTCATTGTGCTCAAGGCGCTTTCAGTGCCGCTATTGGAGAAATCAGCGGCAATCCAGAAAAAATGGATGGCAAAACGCTTTGCCAGGCCGCTTTTCATGGGAGAGGAATTCATCGCGCAGTCGCTCGATGTTTTTCCCATTGAATTCTGGAATATAAAGGCGTGTCACAAGTCAATTACAGGAAAGGACATCTTTTCTGCCATGCCCATTGCTTTGCGGCATCTGAGACTCCAGGCCGAGCGCGAGATAAAGGGCAAGCAGCTCCATCTGTACCAGCATTGGCTCCAGGCGCGGCAGTCAAAGAAAGAGGCTGCCCAGTTGGTTGCCGTGTCGTTGAAGGATTTTTCCCCGGTGTTCAGGGCCCTGCTCGCTCTTCGCAAAAAAGAGGTTCCTGGCGACCGTACCCTTCTGTTCAGCGCTGTTGAGCAGGAGTTTGGACTTGGTGACCAGCCCTTTTCGTCAATATCTACCGCAGTGAACGACAAGGATCCGGGAATGGTCGTGTCACTTTTTCCTGCGTATTTTGAAGGCGTGCGCCAGCTGGCGCGCATTATAGACAAGGAAGAACTTTCACAGGAGGTCATATGAACAATAGAGGCTCAACAAAAATCACTCTGCTTATCGTGCTTGGCGTTCTCGTGGTGCTCGGAATCGCCCTGGTCAGCTGGTATGTGGGTATCCGCAACAAGCTTGTGGAACTGAACGAGGGCACGAAAACCGCCTGGTCAAACGTCGAAAACCAGTTGCAGCGCCGTTTTGACCTGATACCGAACCTTGTCGAAACAGTAAAAGGATACGCCGGGCACGAGGAAAAAGTGCTTGTCGAGGTAACGCAGGCTCGCGCCAGCGTGGGCGGTGCCACAACACAGTCCGACAAAATCGCGGCGAACAACAACCTGACGTCAGCCCTGGGCAGGCTCATGGTGGTTGTCGAGAAGTATCCTGACCTCAAGGCAAACACCAATTTCCTTGCGCTGCAGGACGAACTGGCAGGTACCGAAAACCGGATCAGCGTGGAACGCAGGCGCTACAACGATGCTGCGCGCCAGTTCAACACCATTATCCAGAAGATACCGTACAGCTTTTTTGCCGCCGGATACGAGAAGGCGCCCTATTTCGAGGCAGCCGAAGGCAGCAAGGAAGCACCCAAAGTGAAGTTCTGATATCGTTTTGACTCGTTGCTGGCCATTAAAGTATTTTCTCATATTATCCGGTCCATACATCATCTAAGGAGACGTGCGTGAGCGAATTAGAGAACCAGATGCAGGTGCGCATCGACAAACTTAAAAAAATTCGTGAATTGGGGATAAACCCATATCCTTATTCATTCAAGCGCACGCATACCATCGACCAGCTACATGCGAATTTTCAGCCTTTGTCTGAAAAAGAGGAGACCATCAGCATCTGCGGCAGGCTCGTCGCTTTCAGACGTCAGGGAAAGACCGCCTTTGCCAACATCAAGGACACGGGCGGAAAAATACAGATCTACTGCCGCCAAGATGGCATTGGTGAAAAGGCCTACGAGGTCTTCAAGCTCCTCGACTACGGCGACTTTATCGGCGTCACTGGCAAGGCCTTTTCCACGCACACGGGCGAACCCTCGGTCTTGGTGCAGCAGTTCGAGCTTTTGTCAAAGGCCATTCGGCCCCTGCCCATTCCCAAGGAAAAGATGGGTGAGAACGGCCAGAAGGTGGTGTATGACGAATTCAAGGACCTCGAACTTCGCTCGCGCATGCGTGCGGTGGACCTGGCGCTCAACGACCCCACCATGGAGCTGTTCAAGAAACGGACGAAGATTATCCAGACCGTGAGGGGCTACCTTATCGACCATGGCTATATGGAGGTAGAGACTCCCACGCTCCAGTCTGTTTACGGCGGCGCTTCTGCCCGGCCCTTCATCACCCATCACAACGCGCTCAACCTCGACCTGTACCTGCGCATTTCCAATGAATTGTACCTGAAACGGCTGGTGGTGGGCGGCATGGAAAGGGTTTTCGAGTTCGTGAAGGATTTCCGCAACGAAGGCATAGACAGCACACACAATCCCGAGTTTACGCAGGTCGAATTCTACGAAGCGTACGCCGATTATAACGGCATGATGGAACATTTTGAGAACATCTATTCATCGGCGTGCCAGGCAATAAACGGGACAATGAAAATCTCCTTTGGCGGCAAAGAAATCGACCTTACCCCTCCGTGGGAGCGGCTCACCATGTACGAGGCCTTGCAAAAATACGCGAATATCGACATTACGGCGCTCTGCGACGACGAGATCAAGGCACTCCTGAAAAAACACGCCATCGAACCAAAAGGCGCCTATGTGCGCGGGCTGGCCGTGGCAGCGCTTTTCGAGGCCCTGTGCGAAGACAAGCTGGTGCAGCCTGTGTTTATCATTGACCACCCGCGCGAGACAACGCCCCTGTGCAAGCCGTGCCGCAACGATCCCACACTGGTCGAACGGTTCGAGCCGTACATCAACTGCTGGGAAGTTGGCAATGCCTACAGCGAGTTGAACGATCCCGTGCTCCAAAAGCAGCTGCTGCAAGAACAGGTGGAACGGGGCAGGGGCGGCGAAGAGGAAACGCACCCCATGGACGATGACTTTGTACGCTCCCTCGAGTTCGGCATGCCGCCCACGGGCGGCGTGGGCATTGGCGTGGACCGCATGGTCATGCTGCTAACCAATACCCAAAACATCCGCGACATCATCCTTTTTCCCCTCATGAAACCGGAATAGGGCAATGGCGTTCGAATATTTCATCGCCCGCAGGTATCTCTGGGGAAAAAAGAAGCAGAGCTTCATTTCCACCATCCTGGCCATTTCAATTGTGGGCGTCTTTTTAGGCACCACGGTGCTTATTGTCACGCTTTCCATTATGAATGGGTTTGAGCGTGAGGTAAAGGAACGCATCGTGGGGTCCTTTGCCCATATCAAGGTCATGATGTATCACCACGACCCCATTCTCAACCCCGATTCACTCGCGGCTGCGGTACTGCTCGATAAGGAAGTTATTGCAGTTGCGCCGCTCATTGAGGACAAAATAGGCATTTCGTCGAAGGAAGTGACCGATGGCATCATCCTGCACGGCATTGACCCGGTCCGCGAGGCAACGGTAACTGATTTCGAGAAAAACATCAAGTTTGGGAACCTCGCATTTGATAGCGCCCAATCAATAAAGGGGCGGTCAAACCCGGGTATTGTGCTGGGATCGTATGTGGCCGACAAGCTGCGCGTGGGGCCCGGTGACGAAGTCATTGTCATGTCCCTGCGCGGCGAAGAGGATGCGCTGGCAGGCATTATGCCGAAAATGAAACGGCTCACGGTCTGCGCTATTTATGAATCGGGCATGTATGAGTACGACGCCAATTTTTCCTTTGCGTCGCTTGCCGTTGCCCAGGACCTGTTCGGCGTACAGGGCGTCTCCTCGCTTCAGCTCAAAGTGGCTGACGCGGGAACAGCGGACCGTATTGCCGCCCAGGTGCAGGACCGGCTGGGATATCCCTATTACTGCATCGACTGGATGAAACAGTACCGCACGCTCATCAAATGGATGAACACGGAGAAATTCATCGCCTTCATTGTCATCAGCATGATCATCATGGTGGCCATTTTCAATATCATCAGCTCCCTGCTTATGGTCATTATGGAAAAGACCGGTGAAATAGGCATTCTGCTCTCCATGGGCGCAACACCCGGGAGTATTCGCCGTATCTTTCTTTTAAACGGCCTCTTTGTGGGCTTTGTAGGAACCATTACAGGAACCGCCGCGGGCCTTTGCATCTGTTTTATCCAGATGAAATTCAATCTCATCAAACTTCCCGGCGATGTTTACTTCATCGATTCCCTGCCCATGATTGTCCAGTGGATCGACGCTGCCGCGGTCGTGATTGCGGCAAACCTTCTCTGCGTTGCCTTTTCCTTTTACCCGGCATACAAGGCGTCTCGTCTGCGGCCGGTTGACGCACTGATCTACAAATGAGTACGCCCATGGAAAACGGCCCTGTTCTGCGCGCGGAAGAACTCCGCAAGTCGTACCGCGAAGGCGCCTCGCGTCTCGAGGTGCTCAAAGGAGCGTCGCTTTCCCTGCGGCAAGGCGAGATGGTGGCGCTGGTGGGAGAATCGGGATCGGGCAAGACGACCCTGCTCAATCTGCTCGGATCGCTTGACAAACCAGATAGTGGATTGGTACATTTTATCAATACCGAGATCACCGGCCTTGCGGTGAACGAATTGGCGTCATTCCGGAGCAGGCACATCGGTTTTCTCTTCCAGTTCCACTACCTGCTGGCCGATTTCACCGCGCTTGAAAATGTGATTATTCCCGGCCTTATTGCCGGGAAGGACCGCGACGGGCTCTTGCGGAAGGGCAGCGGCCTGCTCAAGCAGGTGGGGCTGGCCGACCGCCTGCACCACTGCCCGGCCGAACTCTCGGGCGGGGAACAGCAGCGCGTTGCCGCTGTGCGGGCCATTATCAACGACCCGCTGGCGGTGCTTGCCGACGAGCCCGCGGGCAATCTAGACGAAAGAAACAGCGCGCTGCTCATCGACATGCTCTTCGACCTGCGCAGCGAACGGGACCAGACTTTCCTCATTGCGACGCACAGCAGGTCGCTGGCCGAGCGGTGCGACCGGATACTATATCTGAAAAACGGAACAATAGGAGACACGCCATGATGTGCGAAGACTGCAAGAGCAACACCGCGATCGTCCATTTTACCCAGATCATCAACAACAACAAGACCGTGCTCAATCTCTGCAAGGCCTGCGCTGAAAAACGGGGATTCACTGAGGTCACCGGCGCCACGCCTCACTCCTTCGGCGTGCAGAGTTTGGTTTCAAAAATCGCCAACGAGTATGAGGAGGAGACCAACGCTCTTTCCTGCGCGCGCTGCGGTCAGACGTATGTTGACTTCAAGCAGACCGGCAAATTAGGGTGCGGCGACTGCTACACCACCTTTGGGCCGCGGTTCGAAGACCTGCTGCGAAAAATACACGGGTCAACCACCCATATTGGGAAAATGCCCCTCAATATTTCGCCCGCGGTCAGCCAAGGCCGCCAGGTGGACGGACTCCGCAACGAGATGCGGCTTGCCATAGAACTCGAGGACTTCGAGAAGGCCGCGCGTCTGCGCGACCAGATCAAACAGATGGAGCAGACGCATGGTTGACTTTGAAAGCCTTATCGCCCATCACGCGGCATGGCTCGATGGCTCGGGACCCGAGTCCGGAGTGGTCCTTTCCAGCCGCATCCGCCTTGCCCGTAACGTGCACGAATTCCCTTTTGTCCACCGCGCCTCCAAAAAGTCGGGCGAGGCGGTCTATGCCATGGTGCGCGACGAGGCGCTCAAGAGCCAGCAGTGCGCGCCGGCCTTTTCCGCTGACATGGACGAACTCTCGCCCCTCGACCGCCGCATCCTGGTCGAACGCCACCTTATCAGCCCCGATTTCGAAAGGGCCGCGTGGAAACGCGGGGTCATAGCTAGTACGGACGAGCACCTGTCGGTCATGATCAATGAGGAGGACCACCTCAGGCTCCAAGCCATGGTTTCCGGGTTCGACACGGGCCGCGCATGGGAAATACTCAACAAACTCGACACAGACCTTTCGGGCAGGCTGGCGTACGCCTTTTCCGAGAAATACGGCTTTCTCACGGCCTGTCCCACCAACGTGGGCACGGGCATCCGCGTCTCAGCGCTCATCCATCTGCCCGCCCTGGTAATCACCAAGGACATTGACGAAACACTCAAGGGCATCACCCAGATCGGGCTTTCGGTACGGGGATTTTATGGTGAGGGCACCGAGGTCCTGGGCAACCTCTTCCAGATTTCAAACCACACCACACTTGGCAAGACCGAGGAGGAGATCATTCAGACCATCAACAGCGCCATTGCCCAGCTCATCCGGTTCGAAAAACGCGCGTGCGAAACCCTGCTCAAGGACGCCAAGGCGCACATTGAGGACAAAATCTGGCGCGCCTATGGCATCCTCAACAACGCGCGGCTGCTTACCAGCAACGAATTCATGAGTCTCAGCTCCGCGCTGCGCATGGGCATCATGCTGGGCATTATCACCAATATCTCTTTTACGTCGCTCAATCAGCTCATGATCCTCGTGCAGCCAGCGCATCTGCAGAAGTTTCTCAAACACGAGATGGAGGCGGGCGAGCGCGACTTTTTCAGGGCCAACATTGTCAGGGAACATTTGTCAATGAGCAAGAAGGGAAATGCGTAATGCGGAGAAGAAACGAGGATCAAGGATCGAGGATCGAGACTGCTCTGATATTTTCCTGGCGTATGCTTACTACCGTCTGTCACCCGCCTCACGTCTCGTTCCTCGTGCCTCGTTTCTCGATCCTCGCCCCTTTCATTTTGCTATTCTTGTCTCTCCCCCTTTTCTCCGCCGACATCCCCGACAACTACAACGGGCTTGCCTTTGGGTCAACAGTGAAACAGCTGCAAGCCGCCTATCCTCCCTCAGAGGCCTACAAATGCTCGCTCAATTTCAACAGCGCCGAATCATCGGGCGATATCGACGTCTATACGCTTTTTTTCCGCAAAGGGTATGTTGAAAAGGCGAAGTTTTATTTCCTGAAGAACCAGCTGGCCATGGTGATCGAGCAGTCGTATCCGGGCGCGGAAATCAGCGTGCAGATATACAAGCGGATGACTGCGCGGTATGGCCAGTTTGCGGGCAGGGGCAGCGCCTCTTGGAAACGGAGGGCCGATTACCTTGTCATGATCAACCACCACGCGGAGAACGAGGTCACTGCGGTCTCCTATCTCTATACGCCCCTGGCCGATTCCTTGCGCGAGCGGACCAATTACATCAGATCAGATGAAGAACGTGCCATAGACCGGCAGATTCGTGAGGTCAGGTCAGAAATCGACTCTCTCTCCATCCGTCCCGATTCCCTGCCACCGGGAAAGAAGCAATGAACCTGTGTCTGCCGCCGCTTTTTTGTTTTTAGCGTTTCTTTTTCTGGGGTGGGGGTATACTAGAAGAACAAGGAGATGCGCTGATAAAATAACGGTTTCAAAGGGCGAATTTCAGGGGAAAATGCGCTGCGCAATGGATGAAATCCCTGTCGTTGTGAAGCAGGCGGACATCGTGCTCCAGGCAAACAGCCGCGATGACGCAATCAACAGCATTCCTGATTGTCAGCCCCTTTTTTCTTAGCGTGCGGTAGATCACGGCGCCTTTTTCGAATGTTTCCTTGTGCAGGGGAAAAAAGATGAGCCCGTTCAGCAGCGCCCGTGTTCGCGCGTATTCCCTGTCATCCCTGATTCCCTGAAGCACCTCGGCATATACGATGCCGCAGATGCAGATATCCGCCTCTTCGCGTATCAGCTTCTCAAACAGGGCCGTCTGTTTGGTCGGTCTGTTTTTAAACCAGTCTATCCAAACTGTTGAGTCGACAAGGGTCATTGGGCGATCCGCGACCTACGCATACGCGACAGGTCTCCGTCCCAATGGATGGCGCCTCGCAATGCGATGAGGTCTTTTACCCTTTCTCGTTTTACCACTTCCTGGAGCGCGAAATCCACGAGTGCCCGCCGTGTCTTCAGACCGGTCGCCCGAAGCCCGCGTTTCACCAGGTTTTCGTCAATGACGATGTTGGTCCGTTTCATTGTGTTCTCCTAGTGTTATACACATAAAATATATAAATAATGTGTATGATTTCAAGAATGCGGCTGCCAGTAGACTGCAGGAAGAGACTGTTTCCAGCCTTGATTATCCCAACCCCACAAACGTATTTTACTCATTCTTTGTGAAATAGAAGGAGGTGATTTTTCACACCATGACAACTGGCGTCATCATCAAACCCAACGAGACCTTCGAAAAGGCCATGCGCAAGTTTACCAAGTCGTGCGAGAAGGCCGGCATTGTTTCGGAGATCAAGAAAAACCAGTACTACGAGAAACCCAGCGAACGTAAAAAGCGCAAGCAGAACCAGGCGAAGCGCAAACTCATCAAAGAGCGTCTCATCGAACTGGGCATCATTAAACCCCGGAAGCGGCCCACCAGGTACTAGCTGTTATCCGGCATATGCCATGACCATGTTTCGCATATTCAAACAGCCCGCCCTTGCGGCGGGTTGTTTTTTTCTTTTTTGCGCGCTCTCCTGCTCACGTTCGGCCGATGTCGGCGCTCTCCTGCCTCCCGAATTCACCGTTGTCAGCACCTGCTGCTGCGTGCGGTTCCACGACCTCTTTGCCACCCAAGGCTGTATTGGCATGGTCTGCGGCACTGCAAACGAAACGGCCGTTCAGGCAATCTGTTTTGCCTATGCGCGGGCCGAGGAGCCGCCAGTGCTGCTCAGGGCTTTTATCAACCTTTGCGAGGAAACGGGACTTGCTTATTCACTGCCAGGGGGAAATAAAAAACCGGTGGTCCTGACACAGGACAGCACCGGCTGTTTTTTTTGCGTGAGTTATGTCAAAAAACGCCTGTTTTTCGCCTCATCGTCCAGCGACTCAAAGGCAATTGCCGCCATGGGCCGCTGCCTTTCTCAGTAAACATCGAGAAACACTTCACCTAACAGGCCCGCGGGCGTGTTCACCATCTTCAGCAGGTTGTTGTGAAGGTTGGTGATTTCGATCTCGAGCTTGTTTTTATCGTCGTTCATAAAGCTGGTGATGTCGGCCGTGGCAGGCTGCCACGAAAGTATGGGCGCTTCCTTGCCGTTTAATCGGACAACCACATGCGCGTCAAAGTTGCTGAGGCGCAGGATGGCCCGCTTGCACGTTCCCGGTTTCTCAAATACCTGGCGGTAGATCGCCCTGCCGCAATAGAAGGGATATCCCTGGCTTGTCCACGACCCGTACTTGAAGAGTTCGGCTTTTTTTGCCACAAACCAACCCTGGTTGCCGCGGTTGAGGGCAAAATTGCCCGCGAGGTAGACGGGATATTTGATGAGCAGCGGGTGATAGGTTGAACCGAATGTCTTTACCGTGACACGGTTGATGCCGTGCTTGATGTGCTGGGACACGTCAGCCGCGAACAGGGATGCGCCACCCAGCGCCAGTTTCTTGACTATTTCCGTTTCCTGGAACTCGTTCTCGCCCCTGCCGAAGAATTGCATGGGCTTGAGCCGCACGCCGTTAAACGACACTTCAACTGGATAGACGCCCGAGTCGGGGCCGTTGGTGTACTGGTTGATGAGCCGGTGAAGCGCGATATAGCAGGTTGAGGGAACGTGTTCCACGGAGATGTAGCTTTCGTAGGCCATATTGAGGCCTGCGTTGATGTCGCGGTTGCTGTTGATTTTCATGGTCCAGCTGGACAGGGGAAGCGCATTGAGGTCAAGCGGCTCGAGCTCCCATTCGTCCTTGAAGATGATGCGATAGACGCGGGAAGGATTGTCGAGAGCATACTCCAGCTTGAGCGGCGCCTTGATTTTTGCCCCGGTCCGTACGAACCAGGCCGCTTCGCCGGGTGAAAAGGTGTAGATGAACGACTGGACGGTCTGGTGCTGGTTTTCCGCTGACACGGGTGAGATAGCGCCCGAATTCATGTCGAGGTAATAGAGGAAGCCGTCGCGGTTCACCTTGATCTCGGCGCGGATGGATTCGGTGCGCGATTTGTTCAGCATAAAGACGTAGTCGAATGAGCCTTCGGAAAAGACGCGCGCGAGGATCCGTTTTTCCACCAGGCCTTCGACAGCGACATCGACCACGCGCTTGAGCGCCGCGCCGCACACGGTACGGAGCGACTCGAGCTCGTCGGTTTTGTTTATTGTGGTGACTGGCGAGCCTGGAGCGGACTGGAGCGCTTCCATGCGGCGGGCAAGCAACGGGTCCTTGCCTTTTTCAAAGGTTTCGTGCGGCGTTATGCCAAAAAAGACGATTTTACCTCCGCGCTTGGCAAAGAGCTCAAAGAGCGCCGCCAGTCTCTTGGAGACAATGAGGGTCTCGGGAACAATGAGTATTTTAAAGATGCCCCTGTTTTTGCCATTGTGTTTGAAGATCGCTTCACCCTTGGGCGTGACCGTGAGGTTGGCGGCCATTGCCTCGGTCAGAAAATTAAAGGGGATGCTGTCGGCCACCAGCTGGTTGATGACAGCAGTGAAATTTTGGAGTCTGAGCTTGTATCCGGCAAGGTGCGAGGGGTTGTAGTAAGTATAGAAGGTTTGTCCGGGAAAGAGCACCGCCACAGACTCGGCATGGGGCGTTTTCTCGAGGCAGAACTGCTTGCGCATGAGGTAGGAGAGAAAGTTCTGGTACGATCCGTAGAAGCTTGAATGGACAAAGGTATTTGCCGGAGTGCGCATGCCGCTGTGGTAACCGAGCGTGGAGTACGATCCGTCGATGTGCGCAGAGTGGATACCGTGTATCGAAAGCTCATCAGATTCGAACTTGATGTCCTTGGGTGAAAGGCCCACGCCGATCCGGTTGCGGCCCAGCACGACCGTGCCGCGCGATTGGCGCGCATTGAGCGATTTCAGGTCGGCAAAGAGACGCGCGGAAATGCAATTGTCGCCCGAGAAGGGCGCTGCCGCGGTAATGCCTTCGACCGCGGGTAGCGCGGCGCATGAGGACCAGTCGAACTGGAGCATGTGCTCGGTTGAATAGTGATCGCCGCCGTTGAGATAGATGTGCATGCCGCAGCGGCTTTTTTTTCCGAACTCGGCCAGAGGTTTAATGAAATTAGCATTGAGAAGGTCGAGCAATGACGAATAGAAAGTGCGCCGGATAAGACCGTTTTTCGCAGAGTAGCCGTCGACAAAAAGACTGAGGACCGAGGTCATGGTGTCGGCCCCGCACGCGGCATTGAGCTTTTTCTGTATCTCAAGTGTCCAAGGGATGCCGCGGATTGAAGTGTCGGGCGCGACAGAGGGCAACTCGACCACAAAACCGGCAAGCGCGGGCGCCGCGTCCTTAGGCATTGTTTTCTTGAAATTATCAAAGGCGGCGTTGATGTAGGCGCGCGCGGCGTTTTTGTCGAGCACATTGAGCGCATAGCCGCCGACGGGTTTAATGTTGGCGCATTCGCGGAAAATGAAGAGGCGCCAGTCGCCTGTGGGAAGCTCGCATTTCAACTGGTTATTCTTGAGCATAGGGGTCAGGTTTTTTGCCGAGGAGAATTCGAGTACGCGGTCTTTGGATTTCAGGGCAAAGACATATTGGATCCCGCTTTCCTCAAAGTCGTGAGAAAACTTATGGGGTCCCTTGACCTTCAATACCCTGGCAAGGGAGAGATATTTCATCCTGAGGGCGGGTGATGCGAGCGTAAGGGCGGCGGAGGCGCCCGGGTCTGCGTTGATGAGGTCGTCGGAAAAGAAGATCTGCATGGAAAGTTTGCGCGCTTCACGGAAGACCTGCCACAAGCAGGCGAAAAAGTCGGCTGAAGGATAGGTGGGAACAGCGCTATTGTCGATTTTCAAGATTATTTTTTGGATGCCCTGTTGTTGCATGGCGAGGAGTTGGGATGCAATGGCAGCTTTTTCCAGTTTTCCGGAAAGGATATAGACCGGCATCGGGGTGTTGAATTTGGTGGATTTCGATGTCAATGATTTTAACAAACTTGATAAATTTGACATTACGTCCTCTTTTTTAAGTATTTTATGAAAAAATGAGACTACAAATATAACTAATTCCTGTTAACAAGTCAATTAAATAGATGAGTTACAGTAAATTAGGTTTAATAATAACGATTAAACGAGTTAAATTTATTATTAACTATGTTAAATATGGAAATAACGGTATGAAATGGAAAAAGGTCCTGGCACCTTTTTGTGCCTATTTTAGAAACAGCGCTTTTCTACTCTTTTCCCACGTTCCTGCCTGAAGCGTGTACACATACAAACCATTCGGGCATTGCGCGCCAGTCTCGTCCAGGCCATCCCACAATATGATGTAATACCCAGGTGCAAGATTGTTCCTCACAAAACTCCTGACCTTTCTGCCTCTAATGTCCCTGATAACAAGCTGTGCATTGCATTTTTTTGGCATAGCAATCCTGATGGATGTGGTTGGATTAAAAGGATTGGGTGAATTCTGGTATAACTCAAAAACCTTGGGCAGCAATGTTACGTTCTTCTCAACAGCAATGTCGTCCAGCGCAATAAAGAAGAACCTGTTTAACCCAACGCTGAAGCCGGTCGTATATCCTGTGGTATCATACGCGGAAACACGCCAATAAATGTATGTGCTCTCAGGATAGTCCCAGATATCCAGCAGATCACGAAGTATTACAACTGAATCAGGAAGAGAATCAACAGCCTTTACCATTTCCTGAAACACACTGTCACGATAGAGCTCTATGGTGTATTTTGCCCCGGTTTTGATAATGTCCGGATCTCCCATGGTCCAAGCAAGTGTTGAATCCCCAAACAAAGAATCAGTCTCAACTGGCCGCACAATGGCAGGAGGCATGCCGCGGTTTTTTATCTGAACATGCCAGATTTGTTCTATGGTAAATTCTCCGTCTGTGACTGCCACTGAAACAGTACACCTGCCAACAGAGGTATAGGTCGTAAACAGGGTGCAATAGAAGGTCGTGCATACCGGAACCCCGTTCATGGACCATGCATAGGAAAAGACTGCCTCTGAATGGTGGAAGCTGCGCGGTAATGCCCAGAATACGGCAGTATCAGTCTCATAAATCGATGTATCGTCAAAGGGGCGCCAGGTCTGGAATTCAATGGAATCAGATGAGGCAATGACATGCAGGCTGAATGACTGGGTGTCTGCAAGGCCCCGGTCGTCAGAAACAATGATGCTGATGGGGTTGTCGCTCTCTTCCCTGCTGTTCTGTGTCCATCTGAGTGTGTCTTTGGACAGGGTCATGCCAGCAGGAGAGATCGCCAGAGAACAGGTAATGGGGTCGCTGTCCGAGTCTGTTGCGCGGACAATGTAGTTCCATGGATAGTAGGCAAGAACATTGGTTGTTGGCAGGGAATTTATTGTTGGCGCATTGTTGGATCGCAGAACGTGCAGGGTAAACGAGAGGGTATCAAAACGGTTTTTTCGGTCAGACGCCTGGATCGAGACTTCGTTGTCGCTGGTGTCTCCGGCAGTCCACTGGATCACGCCAGTAACAGAATCAATGGTCATGGAATCTGGTGCAATGAGCAGGGCGTATCTGACTGTGTCTGCATCAGGGTCTATGGCTAAGACGGGGATAGAAAAGGATGTGCCTGATGCGATTATTGTGTCTGCGCTGGCTGTTGTAGAAAACACAGGGGTCTGGTTGGTTGGTGTGCCAGTAACGATAATGTTGAAACAGAGGGTATCGTATCCGCCGTTGTTGTCAGAAGCCTGGATGCAGACTGGGAATGTGCCGGTGTCATAGGGGACACCGCGAATACTAAAGTGATTAAAAAGACTGTAATAACCACTAACAGCAACGAAAGAAGGACTATGGATAGGGGTGCAGTAAATTGTATCTCCGTCAATGTCTTGTACTCTAAAATAAATCTCGTCATAAAAGTCCATTCTTTCATCAACGAATCGCTCGTAGTTGGGTAACGTATCAACAAAGAAAGGAATGTGATTAGTAAGAACATATCTTGCCGTATCAGATATTCTGATTTCATCAATGAAGACATTAGAGAGCGTTGGCCCTCCAATAAATAGGCTGTCACTGTGGGTGTCTGTTTGGCCAGAATAGCCCACCCCGACCAATGAGTCATTAAAAAAGAGTGTTACAATGTTTCTGAGGGAATTGCGCTGTGCTCCTAGAACAAACCAGGTGTTTGTATCGAGATCTAATTGATTTGATTCGGCATTTCCAGAATTAAAGCTGGAAGAAAAGCTACTTTCGTTTAAAAATAATACATAATCTGGTGAATAATTGATGAGTTTATAACTAAATCCTGACTGTTTATTGTTAATTTTAAATCGTACTTCTAGTGTAACCCATTCGTCAAATAAATTTAAAATGGAAGAGTTTTCCACAGCCGCAGTATTTGAAGTGTCTGAGAAGACCAAACCATTAACGCCAAGATCTGAACCCCAAGAAACCGGTTGGCCAATTTTTAAATGATTTCCATAGAAGGAAGAATCGAAGGCAGTATCGCCTTGTCCTTCGTTAAATCGCCATAAAGCCCTGGTATGCGCATCAGACTGAAAGAAGGATTCTTGAGAAAATAGGACAGATGAAAAAACGAGAACCCATGCAACTATTATATGAGGCTTAATAAACATAAACAAGGTCTCCTTTACAAACAAGACCGGTTAAAATAATTATATACAGGGTGCGAGCAAAATATTTGTTTTTACTGCTGTTGTCACGGTCAAGAAACGTAGGGTATGACGGAGATCTTTTGTCAAGAACCCTCATACGGGCTTGGCTCGAAATGACAGGCGTCAGACTCGAAAAGAAAAACTCCCCCACCCAAGTGGGCGAGGGAGTCAAGAATTGTCCAGTCTTGCAGATCTGAGAGGATTTTTACCTGGTCAGAATCATCTTTCTGCTCAGGATTTCTTTCCCTGTCGAAAGCGTGTACACATAGATGCCGCTTGCTACCTGGGCACCATTGCTGTTTGTGCCATCCCAGGTAACGCTATAGCTTCCGCCCACCAGAGCACCATACTGCAGGGTTTTAACCAGCTCGCCCTTTATTGTCCGCACATCAATCTGTACGTGTCTCTTTTCAGCACCTTTCAAGGCAAAAGAAATCGTTGTTGTGGGGTTGAAAGGATTGGGATTGTTCTGTTCAAGCATCAAGTCAGCCGATGCCACAGATGCGGCCTTATCGATGCCTACAGTAGGGTTTTGCTGGAGATCCGTAAGTAACACGCCACCGGGAACTTCTATAGTTACAGAATGGTTTGGATCTCTTGGGACAACACTAGAAGGATTGATGTTATACGACAGTGTCCCATTTGAAGCTGCAAGTTGTTCTGCTGAGAAGGAGAAGTTAAATGTGTCTTGGGCCACATAGGTCCTGTTTGTTATGTGTTGAATTATAATATCATTGAAATAATCAGCAGGAAAATGGTTAACATAATAGTGCATGTAGAGTTCATTTTCACGGATACTGGCATTTTGACCGCGATTATAACACTGAATATATGCCAAGCGCCCGGGATTAGTGATTGAATCACGTTCAAAATTTAAAGCATGACCCCAATGGCCAAATCCATATTCTCCATTTGCAACACATGCGTTCATGGTAGCAACCGTTGTGTTAATATGGGCTGGAATGGTCGTGGTTGTCACTAGCGCCCCTTGGCTGTTTCCAACCTTAATATCAAACGTATTGGATGCAACCGCGCTAAACGAAGTGCTGTTGGTCCGTTGAGCCAGGAAGTTGCCGCTTATTGATCGTATTTGACCTGTGGTTGGGCCGGTCAACTCCAAAGTCATGTAGGCCCCGATTCCGCCACCATTAGTTTTGCCTCCATTACGCCAAGTGTCTGTTCCCTGATATGTGAATCCATTAGCGTCAATAACAAATCGATTAAAACCTGTCGAATTACGCCAATCAGGCAGTAATGTCAAAGTTTCATCATTGTCGTATAGTTTCAGTCTGACAGTATTAGAACCAGCGTGGATTTTGGGAAGAGCGCCTGGGCTCAACGAACTGATTGTGACGATATTGAAACCAGTTATTTTTCCTGTTCCTGAAATTTTGACCAAATAATCATACCGCTGCTGGGCCTGGGTTGCTCCAGAATAAATTGTCCACGTCTTCCCCAAGTCGAAAGAGAGCTGCGTGGTCAAGCCGCCGTTTTGAGTTACAGTGATTATTGAATTATAGATGGGATATGGGATACGAACCGCCCATGTTACAGAACCATTTGCCAGGTCAACGCCGTCTGCCACAAGCGTTGCATTGGACTGTTCATAGATGCCGTCAAGATAATCAGCATATCCTGCCTGAAGTGTGGGGTGGTAGGTCATGCGCGCATTACCCCATATTTGCATGTTCTGATATGTTGCAGGATTTGCATTAGGATGAATATATGTATTGTTTATTGGCTGAAAGAAACGTTCGATTTTTTCCCCAATACGCAGCGAAAAGCTCATATCGGCACCGCCCCCGTGGTCTGCTCCAAGAAATAGGTATGAAGGGTGCGCAAGATAATTTTTAATGTTTGACATGTTGGCAAGAGTCCAGAAATAATAAGAATGAACAGGGACTTGGTCCCATGTTGAGGCGTGTGTAGTAGCCCAATCCAAACCATATGTGACACCGTTTGTATTTGCCCCCCAACCGCCTTCATTCCAATCGAAATAATGCCAACCACCGTTATAATACACATCACTTACTCGGTGTGCTCCATTGGATAGGCTCCATTGCCGGGCCTCAAGCCCAAGCATTTGGTAGAGATTGCATGATGATGTTCCATAATACATGCAATATCCATAATTGAAGACGTTAAAATACTTTATTGGGTCATAGACTTGTGTCCAGTTTAGACCAATATTGAGGGGATCTTCTTTGTAATTTTGACCATCGTGGCTATGGTATTCATTTTTCCGAGCATACTGATCACTTAGACCCCATTCTCCAAACATCGCAGCATCACGCATCTCCCCCACACACACAGTATCGTGCAGCGCTTTAAAGAAGGGGTCGAGATCCGCCGGATTGTAGGCGGGAAATTCCGCGCAATTTTCGTTTGTTGTGGTAAGCTTTGAGCAGCTCCACAAGTTTAGATCCCGATCACCCAAAATCCATGGGTTGCGCAAACGTGCGTACGCACCAATGGCAACAAGGATAATGACCGCGCAGGTCAATATGGCGTTACATCGTTTCATGAGTGCTCCTTTAGTAGAAAATTACATTTAGACTCTTGGAAAACGGGAAGACCAGCAACCCCAACAGGTCGAATGACCTATATAAAAGATAGAATTTTTACCCGGAAAATGCCACTGATTTTGGTATGCATTCAATGCCCTATTCACAGCGGATTTGAATGCATAGTACGTGCACTATGAAATAGTATGTTCAAACAATATTTTCAGGCCAATGGCAATAAGCACAAGGCCCCCGGCCCTCTCGACCCAGTGTCCAAAAAGCGTACCGACCCTTTTGCCAATGGAGAGGCCTATGATTGAAAAGAACGCGCATACAATACCGATTATGATACTTGGGGTCACAATAGGGACCCGCATCATGCCGAAGCTGAGGCCCACAGCCATTGCATCGATGCTGGTTGCCACGGAAAGGAAGATGAGGGTAAGACCGCGCGAGGGGTCCTGGGAAAAGCCCGCTTCTTTTTTCTCAAACGATTCTTTGATCATTTTTATGCCAACAAACGCAAGCAGCACAAGCGCCAGCCAGTGGTCATAGGCCTTGATATACTGTTCAACAAAAACACCGCCGAAATAGCCCAGAATGGGCATGAAAAATTGGAAAAGCCCGAAATGAAAGGCCAGCCTGAAGTAGTGGCGGGGCGTGGGGTTTCCCAGGGAAATGCCCGCGGCAATGGACACGGAAAAGGCGTCCATGGCAAGACTTACGGCAATGCCGGTAATTGTGAGCAAATCCATGAGCTATTACTATGCAATGTTCTCGGTATAAACGCGGTTTTGTACGATTGTTTTACCTCATCACGATCACCCGGCCAGCGGCAACCTGGCTTCCCGCAGTCGCTTTTATTACATATACACCGCTTCTTATTTCTCCAGGCCTCCAGATAACGGTTGTCCGCCCCATGCCGGGTTGCAAGGTCTGTACCAGTCTGCCATTGATGTCATATACTTGGACAAACGGTGGTTCTGTTTCCCGAATATGTTTATTAAACGCGAACGAAATGGCGACTGTCCGGGTAAAAGGATTCGGCGAAACAGAGACAAAGGCCCGGGCTGCCGTACGGCCGCTGTTTTTTTCGATCTGGTCCGGCGGGAAGCTTTGTGCCAGGTAATCCGGATATTGGGTCAGATAATCAGGGTTTATCAGCAAATATTTCAGGTAATCGGGCGCTTCACGGAACCGCTCCACGTGCTCCTTTGCGCGCGCGGACGGGGACAGGTTTGCGCTCACGAAAAAAGCCTCCCAACAGCGCTGCGCGCCATGGGCGATGAGCGTGTCTTCAGGCGCAAGTTCAAGGGCCTTGGAAAGCCCCCCAAGGAACCACTGCGGAAAAGCGTCCGCCACCGTTTGATTGTCCGCGGCCACGTTCCGCGCCCAGGTGAGCAGCATGGTTTGCGCATGCGCATCGCCCGAATCGGCAAAGACGTGGTCCGCAATGCCCGCGCCTACAATGGCGTTCTGGAAATAATTGGAGGTGAGTACTGTGGCGCAATGGTCGCCGGTGTTTGGTCCGTTCGTATAGTAAAGATGCGCGCGGTCGCGGTATTGCGCGTCGCCCGTGGCCTCGTAAGCGGAGGCAAGACCCATGAGCACATGGCCGAGTGAACGGTATTCGCCGTTGTTGGCGAAACGGTTCATGGGAAAGCGCACGATACGCAGGGCAAGTTCCTTGAGCATGGGTTCGTTGTACACGGCCCACCAGTCAAGGAGACCGGTGATTTTCCAATGGTTGGCGTTGCCGTCATTTCCCGCAATGCAATCCTGGTATCCGAAAAACTGCTCCACACCCGGGCAAATTTTGCAATCGCCGTTTACATTGTCGTGGTCGAGGTCCGCTGTTTGCAGGGCGCGGCCCATGCCCCAGAGCGCCGTGGTCTGGTCAGCGTGCATGGCATATGCGAGCGCGCCCAGGTATGCCATGTCGTAATAATTGTTTGCCGTGTGCTGGCGGTTGGCGCAGCAGCAGTTGACCGGATCAACATTATCTCCGTACCAGAGAAAGTTGTACCCATTGTTCCACGTCATTGCGCCTGTTGCATAGGGATACTGTAATGCGGCGGCATACCCTGCATGGCCAAAGACCAGGCAGGTGTTTTTGTACACATTGAAGAAGCGGACCCACGAGGTCCGTTCCGTGCTGTTGTGCGCGAACAGGTCCGGGTCAGCGTGCACCAGCGTGTTGCCAAAGACCTGTGTTTTGCCGCAGAGCCACACTGCCGGCGGAATGGCGTAGAGGGGTTGGGCGATTGCATAATAGGCCTCCTCGGTTAGGCCAATGCTGTCGCTGAAATTGACAAAAGCAATGTGCGTGCGGCCAAACCCGCCATACCAGTCGGTGGCGGGGCCCAGGCTGCTGTACAACCCAAGGGAAAGGGCGCCTGTGCTGTTTGCCAGAAGGTGTTTGGGCGCCATTTCCCAGAAATAGCGCATACCGCATCCCAGGCCTTTTGTTCCGTCAGACACATGGAGCCAGCCCATCTTTTTTGTGCCGCCGGTCACTTCGTTCTGGCCTTTTCCCGAGGCAAGGAGAGTTGCGTTCTTTTTGATCTCATAGACATCGGACGAACTGTAGTGTTCTGTCAGTTGCTCGCCTGTGGAGAGAGCGGTTTCAAAACGGCCGTCCGCATCAAGGTGGCTCACGGTCGCGGTAAGCGCTCCCGCAAGCCTGGTCTTGAAATTCATGGACAGGGCCGAAAGAACCATGGATGAAGACGCGAAGTCGTTCATGTACCAGTTGTGTATTATCCGGACATAGGGTTTATTGCGATATGCGGTTACATAGAGCACCATAGGATACTGTGCGCCCGCGGAAACAGCGGCGCGTATGCATACCTGCCCTGGTGTATGCCACACTACCGAAAGCTGGGCTGTTGCGCCCGTGGTGACGTTTGTCCCAACTGTCAGGGCGCTGGCATTGCCCGATTCAATGATCTTGTGCGCACTATCATAATTTCCGCTGCCGCTCAGGTCCGCCCAGGCCTCATCAAAGATATTGAAACCTGTTGAGTGCATGGTAAAGCGGGCGACACCCGTGGTCACGGTCACAACACCGGCTGTTTCGGAGACCGTGAGCGTCCCTGAAGCGGGGTTCGATCCCTTGTCGCTCAGGATATAGGTTGTTGCGCCCGAGGCGGCGACCGTGGCGTCAAACGCCACGCCAAGCCAGCGGATGGAGCCGTCCTCCCAGGTTTCAACAACCGTGAAACCCGCGGGCACAGACTTATTGGTCGCCGAATCCTGTATGGCGAAAAGCACGGTGTCAGCAGGCTGATATGCTCCCTTGGGCATGGGCACGCTGTTCGACACAGGTGCGCTGGTTCGCGCGACGCCCGCGTGTTCAGTGACGCGCAGGGGCAATGCAAGACCGCAGACGCTTATACATGCGCCAGAGACGCAGAGGAACATGAGGGAGAGGTTCATTTTTGGCTCCAGGTATTCTGTTTTCCGTAGGGCAGGGTTACTGGTTTTTGAAAATAGGTGTATGACGAATACGTTGGTTCAAAAATAGCCAGCCAGCGGTCTGCGCCAACAACGGGCTTGTTGCAAGCAAAGACCCGGGTGAATGTTTTGGGAAAGCTTCTTCTTTTTGAAAAGAGCGTTTCCAGTGTGTCGCCTTGTGCGCCAAGCAGGTATAGCGAGACATAACTTGGCTCAGTCAGGTCTCCAGCCAGTACCCAGGACATACGATTACCCCTGGTTTTTTCCGGTGCAAGCGAAACAGCGCGGACATCCGTGCCCACCCAGTAGTATTGCGCGCCCGCGCGTTCGGCCATAAAGGTCTGGCCATATCGTTTCCATATGCAGATGCCGCGCGGTTCATCAAACTCGCGGTCACCGGTACCGCTCTTGCCAAACGAAGTAAGATAGACCAGATTCATGGTGAATTTATCGACGCATCCCCGTTTTTTATCCGTCAGATAGATATTGCCATAGTAATCGGCTGCCATATATTCGTGCGTTGTTTTTTTACCAATAAGGGCATCGGGCGAGACCTGGAGCGCCTCGTTGTTTTCGAGATCCACGCGTACCAGCGTTTTACCGCTGTCGTTCAGAAAAAAAAGAAAGTCGTGACGGTAATAGACCCACCGTTCACTTCTGGTGTTTACGGCAATGCCCAGAGGCTGCCGGACCACGCAGCCGGGCAGGGAATGGAACTCGCGGAGCACCACCCCCGAGTATGTCATAATGAGTATGCGATCATTTCCCGTGTCGGCGATATAGAGGTTGCCATTGCCGTCAAGTGCAATATGCGTGGGCTTCTTTAAAAGGCCAATCCCCAGGTGGCTTTTAAAAAGAACCTCGCGCTTGGGATTGAACAGCCACACCACTCGGTTGTTTCCCGTATCGCAGATATAGACATTGCCTTTTTCATCGCAGGCCACGCCTGTCGGGTCCCTCATCTCGTCCGCGCCACTACCCCGGGCGCCCCAGAGCCCCAGCGTGTACATGGAATGGTTGTAGATAATCTGGTTTTTGCCGCTGTTTACCCCGTACACAGTCACCTCGTCATCATCATCCTCGGTCGTGGTATCGTCGCGCGTGATCATTTTTGTCACCGCAATGCCGCGCGGATCGTGGAACCGGGTCTTGAAGGGCAGAAGCAGAGCGAGTTTCGTCTGGGTGGCGCGCTGGATGCCGTAGGAATGAAAATAGGGAGGAAAGACCAAGGTGGTGGGCACGTCCTTCGCGTGCGCCCGCAGGAGCGCGCAGAGGGAAAACAGGAACAGGAGTTGCGCGCGGTTAATCATTCCAGATATCCCGGTATACCCAATAGTTTTTCATGCATTTTTTCGCGTAATAACGTGTTTCGGTATAGCCGATCTCCTCGACAAAAGCGTCGAACGGCCGGTTTTTGTTCACAGTGCGCCACCGTTCAGCCGCCTGCGGGCCCGCATTGTAGGCGCAAAAGGCAAGGACCGGATCGTTACCGAACCGGTTCAGCATGGCGTTGAAGTACCACGCGCCAAAGGCGATATTGCATGCGGGATTGAACAGGGAGTCGGGCGTAAAAGGGGTATTCAGTTTGGCCGCGATTTCGGTCCCCGTATAGGGCATTATCTGCATGAGTCCTAGTGCGCCCGCCGGAGAGACGACGCGGTATTGATACATGGATTCCTGAAGAATGAGCGAATGCACAAGCAGCGGATCGAGCCCGTATTTTTTACATTCGGCAGTGATGAATTCGCCATAGTAGCGCGGAAAAAAACAGCGGGCGATTTCCAACGGCATGACACCGTAGAGACCTTCAGGGATTTTCCAGAGCAGGGGCCGCAGTGTCCGGTAGGCCTCGCTGACAAATCCGTTCGCCTCGTAGAGGCGAACCAGATGATAGTGCAGGAAAGGGTTTTTCCGCGACTCCTTTTCAAAAGGACGCAGCGCCTCAAAAGCAAGGTTATAACAGCCGGCCTGCAGCAGTACCGTGCCGGCCCGGTAAGCCTTTTCGGTCTCCGGGCCAAGGAGCGCGGTCTGGGACTGCGGAACAATCGCGCTTCCCGGGGACAGGAAACGCTCCACGGTCACGGCTGCGCGTGAGCTGTCGTTAGCGCGCAGGAGTGCGGCGAGCGAGTCGGGGCTGAGAGAATCGAGCCGTTCCCGTGCCCGGTAAGCGTAGTATGAAAAAAAATTATACCTGATTGCGCTGAGATACCATTGTACCGCCTCGTTTGTTTTTTTTTGTTCTTCGCATACCTTCCCGGTCCAATAGCAGCAGTCCTCTGTCTCAAAGCCCAGGGGATACCGTTTCGCGTGGCCTTTCCAGACAGTGGTTGCGGCAGCGCGATCGCCCTTTTTGTAGTGGCAATATCCCATGCGCCATCGGGCCTTTTCCCCGTACGAACCGTTCTTGTATCTTGCATCGATCAAGCCGAAATAGTGGATTGCGCGGTCGAGATTTTTGTCGTCTTCATAGGTACGCGCGATTTCCCACAGCACATTGTCGCAGTGCGCGTGCTGGGGAAAGCGGCGGACATAATCCAAATAGTATTTGTTCGCGGTCTGGTTCATCTTAAGTTTTTTGCAGCAGCGACCCATGTAATAGGCGAAGAGGGGTTCACTCGGATAATTTTTTCGCGCCGTTATGGCCATATCGAGCGCTTTCTTGAATTTTCCCTGGCCAAAGGCCGCCTGCAGGGCGAGAATGAAAGACTCCCTGGCAAGCCTGCTTTTCTTGCGCGAGAGCGGATAGGCAATATCCCACACCTTGTCCCACGCGAAGCGCAAAGCGAGGTATTTTGCAGTCTGATATTCCTGATCCGCTGAAACAGACGTGCCGGTCTTGCGGATTTGGGCGTAGCGCTGGTAGACACTGTCGGCAAAGGGTGAATTCGCACTGTTTTGTATTACGGACATGTATTCGGCAAGGGCCTTGTCAAATTGTTCTGCGTCAAAATACTCGTTGCCCAGCAGATAGCGGAGCTCCTCGGCGTTGGCCGGGGCGCGGCCGGCAATGCGCGCGCAAAAGGCCGTTGCCTGGCCCCCCTTTTTCAACAGGCCGCTTTTAAGCAGCGCAACAGCGGCATTGACCTGGACCTGCGCGGGCGACTCTTTCGACTCAAGGGCCGTGAGCAGCGCGGCCGCCTCTTCCGGGGTGTTGTCTCCCAGGCAGGCGATGAATTCATTGCATTGGGCATAGGGCGCCAACAGGGGGCTTTTTTCTCCCGCCTCCTGGAATTCCTTTTTTGCCTTGCTGAAATGGCGTTTCGCAAGGGCGGTCATGCCCTTTTTAAACGCGTCCGCCCCGGCGTCATCAACGGGAAAAAGCGGTGTGAATGTGTGTTTTGTATAGGGAGCGGTCAGCGCAATGGGATAGAGGTCGGAGAGAGGGAATTCCTGCGTGTCGGCTGCGGGCGCGTTTTGATCAGGGGCTTCGTCGGCGGGGCACGGAACCGTTGCCGCAGCGCAGAGAAACAGGGCAGCCAGTTTCATATATTCAAAAATATACTCTGCACCCGGCCAGTACAACAGCAATGTGGCATATGTGTATTTAGTATATTATTTTTCAAAGAATACCAAAGGCGGTGATCATGGAAAAAGATGGCGCTCCCCTCAACGAGGAGCAGAAGAAAACTCTGCGGCAGCGGTTTGCGGAAATGACGCAAAACGTGAACAAAGAAGACGTGGTCCGCCTGCTGCGCATTTTTGAGGGCAAATTCAAAAAAGTGCGGGACAAGCTCTACCACTATCCTCCCTTCCGCGTCTACGTGCGGCAGTGCGAGCTTGCCTACGAGGCAATACGGTCCTGGAGCCACGGCGAATACGAGCTTCCCTGGCAGATCGTGGGCGCCATGACCGCGGCGCTTCTCTATGTCCTCAACCCACTTGACCTCATTCCCGATTTCATACCAATCATCGGTTTTGTCGATGATATTTTTATCATCACACTCTGCATCCGTCTGGTCCGCGGCGAACTGCGCGACTATTGCGCGGCAAAGGGGCTCAACCCCAAAGACTATGGCCTATGAATCCCCAGTATGCTGAGTTCCTTGCCGCATACCGCGTCATCGCACGCCTCGCCGAAGTAGGGGCCCTGCTCTCCTGGGACCAGGAGACCTGCATGCCACCAAACGCGGTCAGCGACCGGGCTGAACAGGGGTCGACCATTGCCACGGAGATCCACGCGAAGATCACGGATCCGGCGTTTGCCGGCCTGGTGAATGGTCTTTTGCAGGACGCGTCACTTTCAGACGAGGAACGTGTCAATGTCAGGGAGGCCAAGCGTGATATTGACAAGGCGATCAATGTCCCCGTTTCCCTTGTCGAACGGCTCTCGCAGGCCGCCACCTTTGCTCACGAGGCATGGAAAAAGGCGCGCGCTGCCGGCGATTTCTCCCTGTTCAAGGACCATCTGCAGCTGCTCATCGACTTGAAAAAGGAGGAGGCCGTGTGCATGGGCCATGGTAACAGGCCCTATGCGTGCTTCCTCGACGATCACGAACCCGGCTGTACCGAGGCTGAGTTGGACAGGCTTTTTACGCCGTTGAGAGAGAGGCTGCCGCCGCTTATACGGGAGATCACGCGCGTCAAAAGACGGCTCAGGAAGGGGTTTTACAGCCACGACTTTTCCGAGGCCGCGCAAAAGGGCCTTTGTGAATATATCTCGGACGAGATGGGCGTTCCGCGCGACCGTTCACGTCTCGATACCGCGGTGCACCCCTTCTCCACATCGTTTGGCCAAAACGATGTGCGCCGCACCGTGCGCTATAAGACAAACAACCCCTTCGAGAGCCTCTATTCGGCCATGCATGAAAACGGCCATGCGCTCTACGACCTCAATATCGCGCCCGCGCTCGCCCAAACGCCAGCGGGAAGCGCCATATCCCTGGGTATCCACGAGTCGCAGTCGCGTTTCTGGGAGAATATCGTGGGTCGCAGCCGTGCGTTTTTCGAGGCGTATCTGCCCGATATGCGGCGTTTTTTTAAAAAGCAGCTGAACGGATTGGGGCCTGCCGACCTGTATGCCCTGGCCAATGAAGTAAAGGTCTCCTACATCCGCACCGAGGCTGACGAGGTCACTTACAATATGCATGTTATCCTCAGGTACGATATTGAACGGGCGCTTTTCGACGGGTCGCTCGCGCTCAAAGACGCACCTGCTGAATGGAACCGGCTCTTTGAGCAGTACCTATCGCTTAAGGTCGACCGGATCAGCAACGGGATACTCCAGGACGTGCACTGGTCAGGCGCGTCATTCGGGTATTTTCCCACGTATGCACTCGGTACAATGGCCGCGGCACAGCTTGCCGCGGCCTGCGACAAGGCCTGCGGCGGGCTGGACACGGTCATCCGGGAAAAGAGGCTTGCCGCAATACGGGAGTGGCTCACCGGTAATGTGCATCGCTTTGGCAGGCTCAAGACCGCGGCGCAGGTACTGCGCGACGCTACGGGAGATTCATTGAATCCGGAAGCCTTTTTTTCATATATTGAAAAGAAATACGCCGGGCTTTACGGCCTGTAGCTGCGGGACGAACGTATGGTACGGTATAAAATGAACGTATACGACATCATCGAGGAGATGCGGGAATCCTTCAACTACTATTCCCTCGACGATGTGAACGCGTTGTACGATTTTATCAAGTCAAACGAGACCAATGTGAAAAAGCTGGTATATGACAAGACCGCCAATGTCCTTATGTTCCAATAATCTTCTAGAAACTGCGCGCCAGAAAAAACCTGAACCAGAGCGATTTTACGGTGCATGAAAAGGGGCGGGAGTCTCCGCCCGCGTAGAGATCCGCGTTGGTGACGCGCCTGTTGTTCCCGGAAAAACCCTCAAACACGTCCATGGACCAGCCTGCTTCTCCGGCAAACGATGAGGCCTTGCCTACTTGCCGTTCAATGCCCAGAAAAACAGCGCCGCCCCATCCCTGTCCGCGGGAGTCGATTTTTTTTCCAAGGTCAGTGCGCTCGGTTCGCAGCCCCGCGTAGGGATAGTACCGGCCGGCAAACCCCACATAGAGCCGGTCGAAATTCTGGACCGTGACCAGTGCTCTGTTCACGGTAAAAAGAGCCTCAACGTTCATCTGCACGGTCCGTAGCGCATAGGTGTTGACATAGGCGCCAGAATGCAGGGAATCATCATCGCGCGGCGTCCAGCTATTTGCGTTGCTGGTCCAGGCCACAGCGGCACCGGCTCCGGCTGTTACAACAGCTGAAAGCGCGCGGCGGTATTGAATGCCCAAGGGCCAGCAGATATCGTTGTTGTCGAATTTCGTTTCAGCGTCCTGGATAAATGACGCCATACTTTTGTTCTGCGCAGGCGACCTGAGCTCCCTGAACTCCCGGATGGAGGGGATCATGAAGGTAAAAGAAAGGGCCATGCTGTTGCGGGCCATCGCGACCGCGGACGCCGAGTCGGCCGCGGTTGTGTCGAATGCGTTTGCGCCGGCAATGGCGCTATCGGCGGCAGTGGTTTCGGCAATGACCGTATCCACAGATACGGTCCCGGACACAAGACCTGTGCAGTAGAGAGAGGTGACTATTGCCAGAATGGCGCGCATGGCAGAAAAATAAATTATTTATTTGACAGAAAGCAGTACCAAAGATTAATTTTTCCCATTCGTTTATTGGAAAGGAAGAGCCATGAAGAGAATCAGCGTTGTTTTCGTATGTTGCGCGTGGCTGCTCGCCTCATGCGGCCGTGACCCCGCCACCCGGCCGGGAACCGTGCGCCAGCCCTCCCTGGCCTACTCGGGCCTGCTCGCGGTCTCGGTCATAAAGCCGGACGACCCCGCGGCCCTGTCAAAAACCGCGATCATGGATCATGCGCGGCTCCAGATCATCGTCAACCACCAGGACTCCACTATCGATACCAGTTTTACTCTCAGCACGTCGACCATTGGCAGCAAATATGTGCGCTACGTGCCTGTGGGCAGGGACGTGGAGGTCATTGCCAATATCTACAGCGAAGATGACTCACTCACGCATACGGGCAGTACACTGGTCAATGTGCTTGCGGCCGACACTACCTATTGCACCGTGGTCACGAAGGCGCGCTTCGGCTACATTAGAGTTCTTATTTATGAGGTGCCCAGCAATGTTGATTCAGGATATGTCAAAGTATCGGGCGCCAATATGGCAACGGTCTATGCGCCGCTTTTCATAGATTCCATTGCACGGGACACGGTCAAGGAATATGACGGTCACGCTTCAGGCGTTATCGAATACATTGGCATAGGGTCAAACCGGCGCGTGGACATCTACTTGCTCAAAGAAAATGGACAGACAGCCTACTCAGGCACCATGTACACAGCCATCAAGGCCGACAGCAACAGTCTGGGGACCATTGCGCTCGATCCTGGGTCAGCGAAAATCCGGGTAAGCGTTGTGGAACCCGATTTTGACACCACAGGCGTTATCGGCTCTATTCTCGAAGATGGAAAACCCGAAACAGGGGAGATTGTTTTTTCAGAGATCATGTACAATTCAGACGGAACAGACCATAACGAATGGATCGAACTTTACAACACGACTGCATTGGCCGTGGATCTTTCAGCGTATACACTCACTGTGGATGGCGATACGCTTGCCGCGACCGGGATTGTGCCGGGCCATGGCTATTACGTGATTGGTTACACCGATTCTTCGTACATTGATATAAAAATACCGGTTTTTTCCCTTCCTGCCAGCGGTGAGACCGTATATGCGCTCTTCCCCGCGGGCAGCGACACAGCGTCCGACAAGGTCCGTGTCAGATACGCTGTTTCAGAGGGATGGCCAACTTCATCGGACGGCGTGGCCATTGCCCTGGACAAAGAGTACCTCACCGCAATGTACAACAACTACGGCAGTTTTTGGCACAAGGCCACTGACACCATTCCCGGTATCGCGGTTGAATTGGGTACACCCGGCCGTTGAATAATTATATTCTCTGGTGTTGCCAAGGAGGCGTGTGTGGAAACTGATTCTGACCTGAAACGGACCCAGTATTGCGGAGACCTGAGACTCGAGCACGAGGGAAAAGACGTGGTGCTCAAAGGATGGGTGGACCGCAGACGAGACCTGGGAAAGCTTATATTCATAGATTTGCGCGACCGCACAGGCAAATGCCAGGTTGTCTTCAATCCTGAAAAAGACGCTGAACTGCACAAAAAGGCCGAGAAGCTCCGCGGCGAATTTGTGATCGCGGTCGTGGGCAAGATTGTCAAGCGCGTGCAGGCAAACGCGACCATTTCCACGGGTGAAATAGAAGTCGTGGTTTCGGATCTCCGTATTCTCAACGAGGCAGAGACCCCGCCAATCGCCATCAACGAGGATGGAGGCGAGAGCGAGGAGATACGTCTCAAATACCGCTTCCTCGATTTGCGGCGGCCTGCCATGCAGAAAAATATTATGTTCAGGGCGGCGGTCATGCAGGAGACGCGGCAGCTGCTTTCAAAAATGGGGTTCATTGAAATCGAAACACCCATTCTCATGAAGAGCACGCCCGAAGGCGCACGCGACTTCCTGGTGCCATCGCGCGTCAATAAGGGGAAATTCTACGCCCTGCCGCAGTCGCCGCAAACCTACAAGCAGCTGCTCATGGTCTCGGGGTTCGATAAATATTTCCAGATAGCCAAATGCTTCCGCGACGAAGACCTCCGTGCCGACCGGCAGCCAGAATTCACCCAAATCGACATTGAAATGAGCTTTCCGACACCGCAGGTCATCTACGACACTTTTGGCAAGTTTGTAGCCGATCTTTTCAAACACACCATAGGCGTAGATGTTGGCAAAATCCCCAGCATGAGCTATTACGATGCCATGAATATCTATGGATCTGACAAGCCCGATACCAGGTTTGGCATGGAAATGCACACGGTTTCGTTGCTCTTTGCCAAGACCGAGTTCAAGGTTTTCAGGTCTGTGGTCGAATCCGGCGGCGCAATCAAGGCCATCAACGCACCTGCGTGCGGCGATCTTACCCGCAAGGTGGTGGACCAGCTCACCGAGGTCGTTGTCGCTTCGGGCGCCAAGGGGCTGGTATGGGGCAAGGTCAACGACCAGGGGCTCGAAGGCCCCTCGGCAAAGTTTTTTGCCCCAGAGACCATATCCGCGCTGGTGCAAAACCTGAATGCCAAGCCCGGCGACATGGTTTTTATGGTTGCAGCCGATACCACGGTGGCCAACAAGGCGCTTGGTGCCCTGCGGCTTGAGATAGCAAAGAGAAAAGAAATGGCCAAGAAAGACCAGTTCAGTCTTCTCTGGGTCACCGAATTTCCTCTCTTCGAATACAGCGAGACCGATAAGCGCTGGTCGCCCATGCACCATCCTTTTACCGCGCCGCTCGAAGAGGACATCAGCTTGCTCTACAGTCCCGAATACTACCTTGCCCGCGCGCGCGCCTACGATCTGGTGCTCAACGGCAACGAGATCGGCGGCGGCAGCATCAGGATACACAGCGCAGGCCTGCAGTCAAAGGTCTTCGAGCTTCTGGGCATTTCAGAGGCTGAGGCGCAGCGCAAGTTCGGGTTTTTACTCAATGCCTTCAAATACGGCGCTCCGCCCCATGGCGGTCTCGCCTTTGGCCTCGATAGACTGGTCATGATCATGCTTGGACTCGATTCAATCCGCGATGTTATTCCCTTTCCCAAGACCACCACGGCCCAGTCGCTCATGGACGATTGCCCATCAACCGTGGATGCCGGACAGCTCAAGGAACTGGGGATCAGGCTGGAATAAGGCGGAGATAGTTTTTTTAAGAATTTTTCCTTTGGCAGATATAATGTTTTAACCCCGTAGTTTTGTCAAAAAAGCATTGAGATCAAATAAAATAGACTAGTATTATGCATTCTATTTATATTTAAGCTAAGCGATTAATCATTAATTTTTTAAACATTGATTAAGGGAATTTTCAGAATGCGACCAGAAAACGATTATTTCATTCTTGCCTTGTCCGGGAAGATAACCACGGTTAAAGAATGTCAGGAAACGTTTGAGACCGTTCACCGGATGATCATGCAGGACGTGAAATTTATTGAGCTTGACCTTTCAAAAGTAACGGATCTTTCAGGCAGTTTTGCCGGTTTTTTAACCTCTCTCATGAATGAGATCCACAGCATGGGAGGGAATATTATCGTCTCACATGCTGATAAGAACGTGCGCTCCGTCCTGATGGGAACCGGTTTATCAGGGATCATCAGGGAGCCCGGGGAAGGCCGGAAAAAGAACAAGGCGCTTCTTATCGATGACGATGAAGATGTACGCAGAATTACCAGTGAAAGTCTGAAGGAGTTGGATTACCTGTGCATAGAGGCTGAAAACGGACTGATAGGTTTGGAGCTTTACCAGCGGAACAAGCAGGCCATTGCCTTTATTGTCCTGGACATGCAAATGCCGGTCATGGATGGGGAAATGTTCTTCAATAAAATTTTGGAATCAGACGCTGACGCCAGAATAATTATTGCTACAGGATACGCTGATCAGGAAAAGCTGGTCAGAATGCGCGAGAAAAGGCACTTTGAGATATTAAAGAAGCCTTATTTCCTGCGAGATCTGGAGGCTGCCATCAAGCGTACGCTACCGCAACCGATGACCAAGCCAAGCGCATGACAGACCAATGCGTCCTGACCAGATTCGTGTAAAAACATACAGTTCTGGAAAATAGTAGCACCGGCCCTATTTCATTATCACAGTAGTATTGTCCAGAATTATAATTATGGTCGCAAAACGAGCGTTTTTTGCTTTAACTTTCACTTTAAAATTTTAAAAATCGCTTGACATATCCTATTATATTTGATATACTTAAGTGGGGATGTTTTTTAGTATCCCTCGTTTTTTTCAGGGAGGTTGTCATGCGGCGTCTTTTTCTAACCACCATGCTTTCTATTGGTCTGGTCCTTTTTTGCGCATCAGGGTGTACCAAAAAACCCAGCCCCGAGGAAATGAACAAGCTTACCGAGGCGCGCGCTTCAGCCGAATCAGCCGAGAAAAAACTGGCTGAACTCAGGGCCGAACGCGCACAGCTCGAAGCCACCCTCGATGCTAAAAAGGAAGAACTCCGCAAGACCGAGGAAGAGCGCGATGCCATCAAAGCCAAGCTGGGGGAATAACTATGAAAAAAACCCTACCATTTATTCTCGCCGCGGCGCTTTTTTTTCCCATGGTCCTGTCCGCACAGGAAGAGATGACCTACGAACAGTGGGAACTTGGCATTGCCGACGCCCAAAAACGTGAGCAGGAAGCAAAGGCCAAGATCGCGGGCGAACAGTCGCAGATCACGGCGCTCAAGGAACAGATAGCGCAAGCGGTGAAGCAGACCGAGGCGACCCGGCAGGAGGCTCTAAGCCAGATCGGCAAAACCCCTGAAGAAATTTCCGCGTGGAACGAAAAAATCGACGAACTGGTGCGCAAGCTGCAGGATCTCAACATGCTTTCACCCGACGAACTGGTAAAACGGATCAGCGAACTCAAGGGGATCGAGAGTACCCTCACCACTCTAAAGCAGGCAAAAGAGGCGCTTCTATTTGCGTCCATTGCGCGCATTGCCGAGGTCGAGGGCCTCATCCAGCAGGTACGGTCGAATCTGCCTGACAAGCCCATGTCGTACCAGGTACGGCTTATACCTCAAAATCGCGACTGTCTGTGGCGCATTGCCGGCTACCAGGAAATTTATAACGACCCATTGCAGTGGCCAAGGCTCTACGAAGCCAACAAGGACCAGATCGACAAAACCTATGCCCGGTATTCCCGGAACACAGCCGATGCCAAATACGAAAAGGCGGCTGATCTCATTTTTCCCGGGCAGGTGTTCGACATACCTCGATAAGCGTGAACACGATCGCACACACATGCAGCGCATTCCGGAGCTTTTGCCCTTAAGCAAAGGCTCTTTTTTATTTGAGGAAGCCACCTATTAAGAAGCAGATTGCATCTGACCAGGACACGGTCCTCAAGCTCCTGGGCAGCCAGTTTAAGGACAAGCGGCGTCTCGAGGAATACCTTGGCGCGGCCGTCCATGTGCGGAACAGCACAATAACCATCGAGGAACGCTCGCGGAGCAAGCTTGAACGGGCCGAGAAGCTCCTCACTGACCTGCTCTCCCGCGCCATGTTCGGCGATCCTCCTTTTTTCCAGGGACCGTTCGACCGGGGCGGAAGCGGCCGCCAGTATATCACCGCGGGAAACAGGCGGAACATTTTTCTCAAGACCAAAGGGCAGGAGCGGTTCTACGACGCGGTCCAGAAACACGACCTGGTCTTTGTCATTGGCCCTGCGGGGACCGGGAAAACCTACTGCGCCGTGGCCATGGCCGTCCAATGCCTCCGGCAGCGGCTGGTGGACCGCATCATCCTGGTACGTCCCGCGGTCGAGGCGGGCGAAAGTCTCGGGTTTCTGCCGGGCAACCTCCGCGACAAGGTGGAACCCTATCTTGCCCCGCTCTACGATGCGCTCTATGACATCCTTCCCCGCGATACTATCGCGCAGCACTTTGAGGAAAAGACCATTGAGGTGTCACCCCTTGCGTATATGCGCGGCCGTACACTCAATAATGCCTTTATTATACTTGACGAAGCACAAAATACCACCTTGGCCCAGATGAAGATGTTCCTGACCCGCATGGGTGTGGGATCAAAGGCCGTTGTGGCGGGCGACGTCA
>Ga0208977_1000095_pt1 | contig 97777 bp, 89 predicted proteins | sample RifOxyA2_FD_184030 | JGI IMG/M metagenome (GOLD analysis project Ga0208977, IMG submission 184030) | Groundwater microbial communities from Rifle, Colorado - Rifle Oxygen_injection A2 (SPAdes) | ecosystem: Environmental > Aquatic > Deep subsurface > Groundwater | place: Rifle, Colorado, United... | reverse complement strand
CTTTGTCAAAATTTGATGTTATGAACGGTTCGATCACGATCAGGGGCGCGGAGGCCGGTTTGATCTTTGAAAATTCAAGCCGCATAATTTCATCCGAAACGGCTACAACGCTTGGCGCCGGAATAAGGATATCCACGAACGTTTACATCGTTGGTTTTTCATCCGCCGCCAAATATTATGGCGATGGTTCCGCGCTTACTAATGTTCCCGGGGACAATCTGGGGAACCATGTGGCCACCACCACGTTGAACATGAATAGTTGGAACATGGTAAACGTTTCCTCCGTTAACTTTTTATCCAATGTGTATATTTCATCCGCTTCCGTGGCACAGTTCGGCGGGGTGTATATAAGCAGTAATGTTTACGTGGTTGGACAGGCCAGCATAGCCGGAGCAGCCAGCATAGGCGGAGCGGCCAGCATAGGCGGGCAAACCAACTCCACTTTTTTCGGTTATAGCAATGCCATCAGAGCCTCCGGATCGGAGACCGGCAGCAACGTCACTGTTTCGGCGCAAGGTGGAGGGCATTTCGCTACCGGCGGAACGCTGACGCTGACCGCAGGTAACGCTTTTGACACCGGTTCGGTAGGCGGGATTCTGCAAAGCGGTTTTGGCTTTCCTCCAAGTCCCGGTTATATATCCATGCAGACATACCAGGGAACGTATCCATCCCAGACCTTGGCCGAGAGACTGCGGATAGTTGGATATAGCGGCAATGTGGGCATAGGGACCACTAACCCGACGCACAGATTAAGAGTGGAAGGCGATGTGCTGGCGACATCATCAATAACGGCCAGCGGCGACATTTCCGGCGCGCGTTACATGATAAACGGCAGCACGGTGCTGGCGATATTACCTGGCAGCGGAAGTTTCGCCGTGGGGCCGGATATAAGCACCGGCAATACGGGTGATTATAATTTGTTTGTCGGTTCCAGCGCGGGCCGCAGCAACACTTCGGGCGCAAGTAATACTTTTATGGGATATAATGCCGGACGTACTAACTCCACTGGTCTGGTAAATACTTTTCTGGGAACTGGCGCCGGCTACAAGAATACCACGGTCTCCTCCAATACTTTCGTTGGGGCTTGGGCCGGCTACAATAACACCGCAGGGTGGGGTAACGCTTTTTTTGGGTCTTATGCCGGCTATACAAACAGCGGTACTTCGGGTGTGGCCAACACGTTTGTGGGGGCTAATGCAGGCTACACTAACAGTAATTCCTCGGATAATACTTATTTAGGGTATCAGGCCGGCTACAAGGGCACGAACTCCTCAAATACTTTACTGGGGTCTGCTGCCGGCTACAATAACACTGCCACTAACAATACTTTCGTAGGGAGTTATGTGGGTTATGGTAACACTACTGGTGCGAATAATACTTTTTTGGGGAGTAATACCGCGTATAATAACAGTACTGGTGGGAACAACACTTTTGTAGGTTATCTGACCGGGTTAGCCAACACAACTGGCTCCACCAACACTATTGTTGGTTATAAGGCCGGTTATTACAATCAAACAGGTTCAGCTAACGCCATATTCGGCAATGAAACGGGTTATGGCGCAACCGGCCAATCTTTTTCCAGTTCGACGCTTGTGGGGTATCAGGCGGGGTATGGGCTTACCATAGGCTCCGACAATATCCTGTTAGGATTCAAGGCCGGATACAATATCACCAGCGGCACCGGCAATATAATTATCGGCTATAATAAAGCCGCGCCTGCCGCAACCACAAGCAACCATCTTAATATCGGCGGCATTATTGATGGAGATCTGGTCACCGGGAAAGTCGGTATCGGGACTACGGGGCCCAAACTTAAAGCGCATGTTTCCGGAAGCAGCGCATTGCCTTCCAACAGTGGAGCGGTAGCCAACGGCCTCTTGATGGTTGAAGCCGGCAGCGAAGGGATAAATATGGGCCTTGATCCCGCATCCCCTTATGGCGGGTGGATCCAGGTACAAAATATTAACACCGCTAATACTTATCGTCCTCTCCTCCTGCAACCCAGCGGCGGCAATGTCAGTATCGGGACCACAACTTCGTCGGGTGCAAAGCTGGAAGTACAGGGCCCTGTCCAGATCGGTAACGATAATGTAACGGAATATAGCCTTAAATTGCAAAGATACAGTTCCAAAAGAGCGGTCGCTCATTTTTATACGAACACAAATGATAATCCCTCGCTGTTATATGGAGAAAACCTCGTCTGGACAGGTGAAAGGGCCGGAACGGTTGATTCAACTTTGGCCTATAAACCTTATTATGAGGCGTTTACTCCCACTGGCGGTTACAGAGAATTCGGCTATGTCAATGCGACTTCCGGCAATTTTATAGGTACGGCTTTGGTGCCAAGTTTAGTATTGAAAAGCGACGGCAACGTAGGTATCGGTACTATGACGCCAGGCTATAAATTAGATGTAAACGGAAGTTTTAACGCCACGTCCGTTTATGCCAACGGCGTTCTGCTTTCCCCTGGCACGGGTTCCAACTGGAGCGTTGACGGGTCTAATATTTACAGAAGCGTGGGCAACGTAGGCATCGGGAATACGAATCCCGGATATAAGTTGGTTGCTGATGGAGATACAAACGGGGCGCTTATCCCGGCGGTATTCAGAAATATAAATACAGGCAGTTCCGCTTATGCTGAAATTAATGTGGTTTCAGGCGCGTCTAAATTAAGGCTTGGTGTTACTGACGACGCATATGCTGGTTGGACCGGCGGTTCGTTTGTTTATTCTACCGATACTAATGGGCGGCTTGCATTGGGAACGGCGAGTTCCGAGAGGGTAACCATAAGTTCAGGCGGATATGTCGGTATCGGGACTACGACCCCGCAACTTCCGTTGGATATCTACTCTGGCACACTTGCGATCATGCAAGTTCAAGGCCCCTCCACATTGAACAAAGGAATATATCTTACCGATAGTACGAACAATAGGACTTGGGCTATATCTCATTCGAACAATAATCTCTTTCAACTGGCTTACTACAACGGTTCGTCATGGATGTCTCCACAGCCTATAACGGTTGACACGGGCGGTGACGTAGGCATCGGTACCACGAACCCGACGCATAGATTAAGAGTGGAAGGAGATGTACTGGCGACATCATCAATAACGGCCAGCGGCGACATCTCCGCGGCGCGTTACATGATAAACGGCAGCACGGTGCTTGCGATCTTGCCCGGCATCGGCAATTTTGCCGTGGGGCCGGATATAAGCACCGGCAGTACGGGGGATTATAATGTGTTTGTCGGTTCCAGCGCCGGCCGCAGCCTCACTGATGGCAATAATAATGCTTTCCTGGGATATAATGCCGGCCGTAGTAATAGTAGGGGTACTAGCAACACTTTTGTGGGGTTTCAGGCCGGATATAAGGATACACTGGCCTCAAGCAACACTTTTGTGGGGGCCTATGCCGGTTACAATGAAAGCACCGGGTATGCCAACGCTTTCTTTGGGTATTATGCCGGAGGCACAAACACCACTGCCAGCGCCAACTCTTTCGTAGGTTGGTATGCCGGCGGTTCAAATCAAACTGGATCGAGTAACGTTTTTATGGGGTATAATGCGGGCCGCACCAACGTTTCGGGAGTAGGTAATGTTTTCCTGGGGCAATCTGCCGGCTACGCCAACACGGCCTCATATAACGTTTTTCTTGGATATAATGCCGGTTACAATAACAGTAGCGGCAAAGAGAATTCTTTCCTGGGGACTCAGGCCGGCGTGGGTACTACTACGGGTGGAAACAACACCTTCGTGGGGTATAGGGCCGCTCTCAGTAATACCACAGGCTCCACTAATACTATCGTGGGGTATATGGCCGGTTATTTCACCCAGACAGGTTCGGCTAATGCCATATTCGGCAATGACGCGGGGTTTGGTGCAACCGGCCAATCTTTCTCCAGTACAACGCTTGTGGGTTACAGGGCTGGATTCGGGCTTACGACCGGCAATGATAATATTCTGGTGGGCTTCAAGGCCGGATACAATATAACCAGTGGCACAGGCAATATTATTATTGGTTATGATAAAGCCGCGCCTGCCGCTACCACAAGCAATCACCTTAGTATCGGCGGCATTGTTGACGGCGATCTGGTTTCCGGCAATATCGGTATTGGTACTACGGCGCCTACGGATAAATTGGAGGTTAGGGCCACAGTTCCCAGCCAGGCGGCGATTTCCGGCTCTATAACCGCTACATCCGGGACAAATTATGGAGTGTACGGGCAAGCGACCGGTGTGGGAGCGACAACAAATTATGGCGGATATTTTTATGCAACCGGAGCGACTTACAATTATGCATTGAGGGCTGTCGGAGATATCGAAATGCACGGTTCACGGGCGGCGCCCGCATATATTAAAGCACAGGGAGAGATGGATGATTCTCAGCTCATCCTGAAGGCGGGCAGCAGCGCTGGATATTTTGGCGCAATCAGCGTGTCGGGATGGGACGGGACAGGGGTAGCGTCGCATATTTATATGACTACCGCGGGTAATGAGCGGCTGCGCATAGACAATAGCGGCAATGTCGGTATAGGGACGGCGAGTCCGGGGGCGGTACTGGATGTAAAAGGTGGCGAAATAAGGCACCGTTATGACTCCGCTTTTCATTCATTTTATAACACCGCTGGTACGGCCCGGACCGGATTTCTCCAGATGACCACCAGTGCCAGTTACCTGGTTACTGAACTTAATAATCCAATGTATTTTCGTACCAATAACACGGATAGAATAAGTATAACAGCCGCCGGCAATGTCGGCATCGGTACTACGGCGCCGGGGTATGCTTTAACCGTCGTCGGAACCGCCTGGGTGACAAGCTCCGCCTGGTCCGGTTCGGATAAACGCTGGAAAAAGAACATAACTCCCTTGCAGAGTTCGTTAAGTAAAATTATGCGGCTCAACCCCGTGGACTTTGATTGGCGCAAAGATGAATTCCCGGGTTTGAATTTAGCTGAAGGCCGCCAGATAGGATTTATAGCCCAGGAGGTTGAAAGTGTTATACCCGAAGTGGTTACAACCAATAAGGAAGGTTATAAAGGCATATCGTACGAACAAATAGTGCCGGTGCTTACCAAAGCCGTACAGGAACAGCAGGCGCAGATAGATTCCCAGCAAAAAGAAATAGTAGAGTTAAAAGCGAAAATATCCGAGATTACCGGCCATTGACTTGGCGGTCTGCCGGTCCCTCTTTTTAGAGGCTTTGTCTTCCTGGTCTTGGCGGAAAAATCCAGTTTGCAAAAATAGAGCCGCTTTTGTTAAACTAATGCCATGAGCATGGCCAAGCTTCTCCTTGCGGCGATTATATTGTTCCCCCCCCATCTTTGTTCAGCGGAAGTTAAATTAGAGACACCGGTAATTCCTGAACAAATTTTAATAGAAAATACGGCAAACGGAAAAATACTGGCCTATTTTAAGAGTGCCGCCGAGCCTGTCCGGATCGGCAGCGTCTTAAAGCCGCTAGAAGAAGACCTGTCCGTCATAACGGTTCCGGGTTTTACCGCCGCAAATTTTTTTAAAAAAAATTCCTGCGTGGTGGCTTCCGCCGCTAATGCGATACATGTGAGAGTAAGAGAAAACGCCGGCGGAATGGCGATGCTTTTCTCTTTCGTTCCCAACGAGTATTATTCACTGGATCATTCAAGTTATACCAGCTATTCCGGAGCCTCTGTCTATACGGATATTCCCGGCGGGACCGGTCTTTTCGGCAGGGAATATTCGCCCTTCCTGGGCAATGAGATCCTTGTGAAAAGGGACGGGAATTGGGCTAAAATGGATTCTGTTCCCGGTTATAAACCAAAACTTGGAGATGTGTGGGCGATAAAGATCACCCTGCCCGCAAAACAAATTACCGAAGTTAGATTCCAGAACAAGATTAACGGCGAGGTTACGGTTAAATTTGAGGACGGAACGGCCCGGTTGGCGGCAAGGGTCATAAGGCCAGTCCGCGGAGTGGGCGGGTTTACCGGAGCGGTTTTTGCGGGCAGCGGGCAGATGCGGGCTCACCATCCGGGCGTGGTTGAAATCGCGACCAGTAAGCGGTTTGTGCATGTGGACGCGGCATTTAATCCTCCTCAGGGGGAAGGTAAGCCCAGCGCGTTCCAGATCGTGCCGTTCGCCCACACGGAAGATTATGCCGGGCCCGGAGACGGTTTCGGCGGAGAAGGCTTTTTCGGTTATGCGCGCACGGTGCCGGTGTATCTGCTGCTGGACGCGCCCGGTACAAAATTTGAAACGCTCGATAAATTCCCGGACGGAGACCCCACCGCCGCTCTGAGGCGCCGGTTTATGAAAGAGCTTAGAAAAAACAGCATGTCCCCCCCCCAGACGCTTGCCTCGTTCAGCGAAATTCCTTATGCAAAAGAAGTCGCTGCCCGGTATAAAAATATCGAGGACTATTTCGAAATAGGCGACAGGGACGGCTCCGCTGTGTTCGGCAGGCTGGTGCGTCCGGCGGAAAAAGAAGAGCCGATGTACGCGCATGGGTTGCTTTTCGGCGAGGGCTGGCTGCGCCCGCGCGAAGGCGAAATTAAAGTCAGAAAAACAGGCTCATCCGATTTAGTGGCGCCGCCTGAGTTTAACCAGGGCAAGGATTTGAAAGCTTTGGCCGATTGGGAAGAGATCATATTATATCCGCCTCTGAGAGGAGACACAAAATGACAGGATTGCTGATACTGGCTGTATTCGTCGCGCTTGCGGTAATGATGTATCTAGGCAAAATGCCGGCTATTCTGGCGCTGCCGGTGCTCGCCATCGCGCTGACCCTCGCGGCGGGAACTCCGTTTTACTTTGCCGCTTCATCGGCGGATCTTTCTTTTCTGAACCGGCTTTCCGGAGCGTTGAGCGATTCTATGCAGCTTGCTTTCGGAGTTGTGGTGGCCGACGGTATAGGGCGGCTGCAGGTCGCCATCTTCACGGTGATGATAGGCGGAGTGTTCGGATATTTTCTCAAGCTTTCAGGAGTGGGCGAATCGCTGGTGAGGAAAGTGGCCGAGCTTGCGGGCGATAAGCCCTTCAGCCTGTGCCTGATCCTGACGCTGGTCGTCACCTTCCTTTTTACGACCCTTTCCGGCCTGGGCTCGGTCATTCTGGTGGCCAATGTTTATTTCCCGGTGCTGCTTTCTCTCGGAGTCCCCCCGCTTATAGCGGGATCCCTGTTCCTTATGGGGTTTTCCCTCGGCGGCGTGTTCAATATAGTGAACTGGGCTTTTTATACCGACCTTCTTAATATGTCGCAGCAGGATGTGATGAAATTCGCGCTCCCTTTCGGAATGATCTTCTTTGCGGTACTGCTTGTTTTCCTTGTGGTGGAATTTAAAAAGGCGAGGCTGCCTGTGCCTGTGGACTCGCTTGTTAAATCCGTGTTGGGTATCATACTCCTTGTGGCACTGGCCGTGTGGCTTAAATCGGGCGCGGTTTTGGGCGAAAGCTCGTATGCCGCGATTCAAATGCTGTTTAAGATCTTTATGGTCCTTCTCTTCTGCCTGCCGCTGACCACAAAAAAATATCCATGGCTGGCCATGCTCACTCCTTTTATACCGATAAGCCTTGTGCTTGTTCTGGGCTGGTCCATCAATCCGGCTTTTCTTCTGGGCATCGCTTTCCTTTTTATCGCCATAAAAAACCAGCCGGGGCAGGAATCCCTGAGCGGCCGCTCGCGCATGCTTATACAATCCATGATCGAAGGCATGCAGAGCGTAATTCCCGCGGTGGCCGTTATGATGGGGATAGGCATGGTTCTTATCGCCGTAAACCAGCCGCCCATAAAAGCCAGCCTGAACCCCCTGCTCTTAATAGTGCTGCCCCAGAGCAAACTGTACTATATAGCTTTTTTCACCATACTCGCGCCGCTTGCGTTATATCGCGGCCCGCTCAATCTCTGGGGTATGGGCAGCGGCCTGATGGGGCTTATGCAGCAGACGGGGCTTTTATCGGGGTTTTCGCTTTTGGCGGCGTTTTTCTCTACCGGGCAGATCCAGGGGGTGTGCGACCCGACAAATACTCATAACGTGTGGATCGCAAACCAGCTTAAAATAGAGCTTAACGCCATACTTACGAAAACACTGCCTTATATCTGGGTACTCGCATTTCTAGGATTAATACTGGGGGCTTATGGCGGATAAAGTAAGGATCGGAATAGACGTAGGCGGAACATTCACTCATGCGGTGGCTTTGGCCGGCGACAAATATGAAATGCTGAGCCAATCCAAGGTTCCCACAACCCATACGGCCGAAGAAGGGGTCGCGCTCGGAATAATACACAGCCTTGAAGAGATAATGAAAGCCGGTATTAAACCGTCGGATGTTATCCGGGTGGCCCATTCCACAACCCAGGCCACGAACGCCCTTCTTGAAGGCGATGTGAGCGCGGTCGGCATCCTTTCCGTCGGATACGGCCTTGAAGGCAAAGGCGTGAAATCGCAGGCCAATCTTGATCCCATAGAGCTTGCGCCCGGCAGATTTTTGAAAATATTCCACCGGTACATAGATTCAAAGGACGCGCCCGACGATAAAACCATTTCAGCGGCGTTGGACGAGCTTGTGAAGGAAGGCGCGGGCGCGATAGTGGCCGCGACCGCTTTCAGCGTTGATAAACCTGAAATTGAAAAAAAAGTAATGGAAACGGCCCTGAGGATGGGGCTTCCCGCCACGGCCACGCATGAAGTGTCCCAGCTTTACGGGCTTAAGGCCCGCACCAGAACCGCCGCCATAAACGCGGCCATTCTGCCGAAAATGATCCATACCGCGGTGCAGACCGAGAAAGCCGTAAGGAAAATGGGCATCACCGCCCCCCTTGTGGTGATGCGTTCCGACGGCGGCGCTATGGATATAAACGAAATGAAAAAGCGCCCGATCCTCACTCTCCTTTCCGGCCCCGCGGCGGGAGTGGCCGCCGCGCTTATGGCCGCCAAAATTTCCGACGGCGTTTTTCTGGAAGTGGGCGGCACCTCCACGGACATCTCCTGTATAGTCAACGGCCATCCGTCCATTAAGATGGCCCAGGTGGGCGGCCACAGGCTTTATCTTGACACGCTTGACGTGAGAACATTGGGCATAGCGGGCGGCTCGCTGTTCAGGATAAACGCGCACAAGCATGTTGAAGGCGTCGGCCCCAGAAGCGCGCATATCGCGGGGCTCAAATACAGCGCTTTTCCGGGAGCAAAACCTATAACTGAAAAAGCGGCTATAAAAATGTTTTCTCCCGGAGCGAACGAGCCGCAGTGTTATACCTCCATAGAGGATGACGGAGGCAAATGGACATTCACAACCACCGACGCGGCGAATTTTGCCGGCCTTCTGCCTGAAAACGATTATTCACGGGGCGATCTGGCTTCGGTGAAACGCGCGGCCAAGCTGACGGGAGATTTTCTCGGCATAACTCCTGAAACGCTAGTGGACCGGATAATGGAAAGCGGCGCCAAACCGATAATAACCACCGTCTCGGAACTGCTTTCGGAAAAGAAACTGGACAAGGACAGGATACGGCTTGTGGGCGGCGGAGGCGGTGCAAGCGTCTGGGTCCACTATGTGGCGAACAAAATGGGCTATCCGGCTGAACTGATAGAATACGCTCCCGTTATCTCGGCTATAGGCGCGGCCATGGCCTTATTGCAGGAAACCGTTGAAAGAACGCTTATAGACCCCAAGCCCGAGGATTTTGCCCAGATCCGGCATGATGCCGAAGCTGTGCTTATAAAATCAGGCGCAAGCCCGGAAGCCATTGAGGTGCGGGTTGAGGTTGACAGCCAGCGCGGCATACTCCGGGCTACGGCAGTTGGTTCGCATGAAATGACGCTTGCCGGCTCAAAACTTACGGAAGACGAAATGAAAGCTAAAGCCGCCGAACTGTTGAAATCAGATATCGGCAAAGTTGTAGTGGCGGCAAAGACCGCTAACTTTTACGTGTTTCAAGCTGAAATTGAAACTAAAAAATTATGGGGCCTCATAAAAACGAAAAGAAAGCCATGGGTTGTGCTGGACCAGCGCGGACGGGCGCGTTTCGGCGCCTCGCATGGCGAAATAGTCTCTATCGAGGCTAATCATCTTTTGTCGGCGCTTTCTTCCACGCTTGAGAAATATTCCGCGTTCGGCGACGCCGGTAAGATCCTGCCCGCCGCGTTCCTGGTCACAAACAACCGGACCGTGGATCTTTCAGGGCTGGTTTCAGCCGAGCAGATGGCGCCCATCTGCCAGGAGGAGCTAAAAAAGATGAAAATGGAAGATAATGTGGTTATAGCGGTCAATCTGGAAGGAGCTATATGAGCAGGATCAAACAGCTGCTTGATAAAAAAAAGTTTTTGGTAGTGGTAAGCCTTCCCAAAAACGACCCGGCGCTGGCGCGGGCGGCTTTTGACGCCGGTGCTCATGCGGTAAAGGTCCACACGAACGTGACGCACAAGGCGAGCGGAACTTTTTTCGGAAGCTGGAAAGAAGAAAGAGCCGTCATCAGCCGCATAATCAAAAACGCAAAAGGCCCGGTGGGGATCATGCCGGGGTCTGCGATAGTGCCGTCGTTAGACGAAATGAAGGAAGCCTCGGATCTGGGTATTGATTTTTTGGATATATACGATTTCGATATGCCCGCCTGGATGCTGAAGCTTAATATGGGGAAAATGGTGGCCGCCGGCCATGAGTTTACGATAAAACGGGTTCAAGCTCTTGAAAAACTTGGAATGGATTTTCTTGAGGCGTCCGTGGTGCCTTCGGAATTATACAGAACCACGCTTAAAGTGAAGGACCTTGAAAATTATTCGCTGCTGGCATCGGCGGTAAAAAAACCGGTTCTTGTTCCCACGCAGAAAAAAATAGAGCCGTCCGAAATTACGCTCCTGAAGAAAACCGGAGTAAAGGGACTTGTCCTGGGCACTATCGCCATAGGCGCCACTCCTGAAAGTTTTGCCGAGCGAATTCCGTTATTTTTAGATGCCGCAAAATAAAACCATCGGATTTATTCCCCAGGACAACAGGCCTGTTTCTTTCCGCCAGCCTGTAATGGCCGCGCGGCTGGCGGGCTGTAAAATTCTCACTCCCCCCTCCGGACTTCTGGGATACCGCACAAAGCCCGGAGACTGCGATAAAATATCGGAATGGTTTATTGAGAGCTTTCCAAAGGCTGACGGCTGGGTTGTCTCGCTTGATATGCTGGCTTACGGCGGGCTTGTCGCGTCGCGCGAACTGTTGGAAAGCCTTTCAAACTCTATGCGGCGTATAGATACGATAAGCGAAGCAAAAAAATGCTTTCCCGCAATTCCCGTTTACGCTTTTCAGGCCATACGCAGGCTTTCTATCACGGTAAAATCCTCCGCCGATCTGCGCAACTGGAAAAAGCATCACGAAAACGATCTTCTCAAAAAATACCGGTCCAGAAATCATAAAGTAAATCTGCGCGCGATAAAGTATCTCCAAACCGGCGCGCTGGACAGGCTCTCGCTTTTGCAGGAAGACGCACGGCCGGACGGCCCGCAGTTAAAAGAGCAGAAAGCGCTGCTTGCTTTCGCCGCGGCCTCTAAAACGCGGAGCAAGCTTTGCCTGACCACCGGCGCGGATGAAGGCGCCCTGGTTCTGCTCACGCGGCTCATCAACCGGTTAGAAGGAAAAAAAATAAAAGTAAAAGTCATTTTTTCATCGGAAAAAGGCGCGGATCGCATAGCTTTGTATGAAGACCGGCCTGTCAGGGAAACGGTTTTCGGGCAGTTAAACGCGATCGGGGCGGAAATTGCGGTAAATTCCACAAAGCCGGATTTCGAATTATACGTCTGGTGTCCGGACAGGCCGTGTGTTGACCTTGTATTTCAAGATAGAGTAAGCGGCAATCCTCTTGAACTTACGCGTTTTGTAAACTGGATCCGGAAGTCCGTTCAGAACGGCCGCAGCGTCGTAGTGGCGGATCTGGCTTACGCGAACGGGGCGGACCCGGAATTCTGCCGGATGCTTTCCAAGACTGTGGCGCTGCCCCGCCTGGCCGGGTATTCCGCCTGGAATACCGCCGCGAATGCGGCAGGTTATGCGGTCGCGCAAGGCGCGCTAAACCTTAAAGATAAACATTTCCTCGCCTTGAGGCTGATGGAAGATTGGGGGTATCAGGCTGAAATAAGAGCCGCAGCCGACCTGTATGTGAAAGCGGTGTTGAAGGGCGATGTGTGGAGCCTGACCCCGCGGAAAAAAATCCAGGCCGAAAAATATATTAAAGCGGGGCTCTGCCGCTGGGTCAAAAAAAATCTCAGCCGCTTTAATATAAATTCCTTTAGCGCCGCCCTCCCTTGGGCGAGGACGTTCGAAATGGATATATGGAATATATCGTAGAACCAGAAAGAAAGACGCCGGTCTCCGCTTCCTGCGGGGTTCTGGTATGCGGCGGCGGAACCTCAGGAGCATGCGCCGCGATCGCGGCCGCCAGAAACGGAGCTAAAACGATATTGGTCGAAAGGGAAAGTTCTCCCGGCGGGACCCCGGTGCATTCTCTTGTGACCCCGCTTATGACTTTTCATGCGAGTCCGGGCAGGCAGATCGTAAAAGGCATAGCCGAAGAACTTGTCCGCGATGCCGTAAAGATGGGCGGCTCTCCGGGGCACGTCCCCGACCCGCTGGGCGTCGCCGCCACAATAACTCCGATCGACCCGGAGATCCTTAAAATCTGCATAATTAAAATGTGCGCCGGATCCGGAGTCGAGCTTTTTAACGACAGCTGTATTTCCGGAATTCTGAAGGCGGATAGCGGCGTAACCGGGATAATTATTGAAAGCAAATCCGGAAGGCGGGCGATAACCGCCGGCGTAACAATAGACGCGACCGGAGACGGAGATGTCGCGGCGGCGGCCGGCGTCCCTTTTTCGATCGGAAGGGAGCGGGACGGCAAAACCCAGCCTATGACGCTGATGGCGGTGGTGGGCGGCGTGGATAATGAGAAAGTCCGCGCTTATATCAAAAATCATCCCGGAGAGTTTATCCTTAGCGCCTATGCGCGAAAAAATATAAACAAAGTGAAATTCCTGGCTGTATCGGGCTTTTTCAGCCTTGTGAAAAATGCGCAAAAAAAAGGCGAGCTTGAAAATTTCAGGGACAGGGTGCTCTATTTTGAGATGCCCAGATGCGGAGAAGTCGCGTTGAATATGACGCGTATAACCGGGATGTCCGGCCTTGATCCGAAAGACATCTCCCGAGCCCAACAGCTGGGGTTCGAGCAAATGTTGCAGTCTGTGGAGTTCCTGAGAAAATATGCTCCGGGATTTGAAAACTCATATATCGTCAGGATCGCGGAAAAAATAGGAGTACGCGAGACAAGGCATATCAGAGGACTCTATACGCTTACGGCCGAAGATGTGCTGTATGGACGGGATTTTAAAGACGCTATAGCGCGCGGAGCGTTCCCGATAGATATACATTCCCCGGACGGTTCCGCGCTTGAGATGAAAGCAATGAAGCCCGGAACCTCCTACGGCATTCCATATCGGTGCATGCTGCCGGAAAAAATTGAAAATCTGATCGTCACAGGCCGGGCCATTTCGGCCACTCATGAGGCAAGCGCCTCGGCCCGGGTTTCGCCCACCTGCATGGCTTTAGGACAGGCCGCCGGCACCGCGGCGGCGATAGCCGTAAAAAAGAAAATCCCCCCGTCAAAAGTGTCCGCTTTTGAACTTAGAAATACGCTGAAAAAGCAGGGTGCGGTTGTTTAACCTGCAAGGCGTTCTGATACGTTTTATTTTTCCTGCTGGAGTTTTCCGAAGGAAGTTACGCCGATATAAGTGGTCGCCAGGCAGAAGCCGGCTATTGCCCCTAGATCCGTCCATGCCGAGAACACGCCCCGGCCCAGCATGATGATGCGCATGATGTCCACGGCGTAGGTCACCGGGTCTAAAAGGCTGATGAGCTTTATATACGGCGCGGCGGCGGCCAGGTCGAACAGCGCCCCGCTGAAAAAGAAAAGCGGCCAGGTCAGAAAACTCATCACAAGGCCGAAGCCCTCCATGGATTTCATCTTCGCGCCTATGGTCAGGCCAAGGTTTACTATCATGTAGGATACCGGAAAGGCCGCCAGCAGGCATAGCGCGACCTTAACTATGTCCAGCGGGAGTATGAAAAACGCGCCTATAATAAGCAGTATAAAGGTCTCTATTATAGCGCCCAGCATTCCGCCTAAAGATTTGCCTATGAACAACGTGCTCCTGGATATCGGCGCCGCCAGCACTTCTTTCAGAAAATCCAGCCTTTTATCCCAGATGATATATAGTCCGTAGGTGATGGAAGTGAAAAGTATTACCATCGCCAGAATACCCGGGAAGATGAACTGTTGATAAGTGAAACCCGCCACGGGGCTGGTGCCGGAGACCATTCCACGTCCCATCACGAACAGAAACAGCAGAGGCGAGACTAAAATAGAGATGATGCGTTCTTTCTCCCTAAAAAATATTTTGGCCTCTCTAAGGAGCAGGGCGTAGATGGCGTTAAAGTTAAACATTGCGATTTTAAGGTTCAAGGGCGGGCCGGGGGAGTTTGCTCTCAAAGTCGTCCCATCCTTGTAAACCCTCGTATTTTATTTCCTGGTTGCCTTTGCCGAGACGATCCGCTGAAAAATACCGTTGTTCTCCACGTCGTTCTTTATCTGGTGTCCGGCGAATTTCATGAAAACGTCGTCCAGCGTTACCGGCCTGACCTCCACTTCTTCTATAGCGCCCGCGGAGTTGAGCAGCGCCTGCAGATTCCTGCCGGAATCGCTGATGCTTATCCTGAACCTTCCTTCTTCCAACTCCACGCTTTTGACAAAAGAGAGCCCGCGCACCGCCTGGGCGTTTACCGCGCCTTTTATAAAAACCAGGTCCCGGCCCACCTTTTTTTTCAGGTTCGCGGGCGTATCCATTTCGATGATCCTGCCCTGATAGATGATGCCGATGCGGTCGGCCAGATTGTCGGCTTCTTCCATGTAATGCGTGGTAAGTATGATGGTGGTTTTTTTTGCCGCTTTCAGCCGGCCTATATAGCCCCATATCGTCTGGCGGCTGACGGGGTCAAGGCCGAGCGTCGGTTCGTCCAGAAAAAGTATTTTGGGTTCGTGAATGAGGCCGCGGGCGATCTCAAGGCGCCGTCTCATGCCTCCGGAATAGGTCTTGACCAAACTATCGGCCCGGTCGGCAAGGTTCACCAGGTCCAGCATTTTGTCGGTTCTTGGACCTATCTCAGGGCGGGGCACGCCGTAGAGCATGGAATGCAGATATAGATTTTCCCGTCCGGTCAGCAGATCGTCAACGCTCGGCTCCTGGAAGACGATGCCGATGTTCTTTCTTACTTCGAGCGGCTGGAGGCGCACGTCAAAGCCGGCCACTACGGCCGAGCCCGATGTGGGTTCGATCAGCGTGGCAAGCATGCTGATGAGGGTTGTCTTGCCGGCGCCGTTGGGGCCAAGGAGGCCGAAAACTTCTCCTTCGGGTATATCGAAAGAAATGCCGTTGACGGCGGTAACTTCCGTGAATCGTTTCACCAGATTATCGGTCTTAATGGCGGCCATAAATAAATTTTACTAAAAACAGCGTTCCCGCGCGCCGGAACCGGCGACATGAGCGTTCAGTAACCCCGGATTATAATTGAGCGGCGGTGAAAAGCGGCACGCCTGGGATTTAAAAAAACGGTTTCAGCGGTTATTTGCCAGCATCGGTACAAAACGTACTTCGGTGATGAATCTTTCTTTTATGTCCGCCCCGTCTTTAGTATAGAGCATAAGGCGCTGGGCGCCGCCCGCCTCTCCGACCGGGACCACCATTCGTCCTTTGTCGGCCAATTGGCTCAATAACGTTTCCGGCGCTTCAAGCGGGGCGCAGGTTACGATAATCGCGTCAAACGGCGCGTTTTCCGGCCAGCCCGCGGCGCCGTCGCCCGTTCTGAACCGTATCTTTGAGTAGCTCTCAAAGGCCAGGACCGCTTTTGCTTTCTCGGCCAGCGCCGGAAAGAACTCCACCGTATATACTTCCCCGGCCAGCTCGGCCAGAACGGCCGTTTGATAGCCCGATCCGGTGCCTATTTCTAAAACTCTTTCCCCGCCCTTGAGCGCCAATAGCTCCGTCATCAAAGCCACGATATAGGGTTGTGAAACGGTCTGGCCTTCGGCAATGGGCAGAGGCTGATCTTCGTAGGCGCGGGTTTTGAGATAGTCGTCCACGAAAACGTGGCGCTTTACTTTTTCCATAGCCTCAAGGACCATGCCGTCTTTCACTCCGCGTCTGATGATCTGATCTTCCAGCATTTTTTGGCGGATAAAAGCCTGGTATTTTCCAATTTTTGCGTTAAGGATGTGTTTGAACATAATTTCCTTTTTACCAGATCCCTTCTTTAATCATGAAGCAGGCGGTTATGGCGTTTATATCGTATTCTCTCGCTTTCTTCACGGCTTTGGCGGAGTCGGAGCCGGGCTGCATCCATAGGTTTTTGATGCCGAGCTTATTGCATTGCTCCACCACTTTTTCGGTGATGTCCGGGGGTACCACGGTAATAACAAGGTCGGGCTTAGTTTCTATCTCTTCCAGGCTTTTATAGATGTTGCGGCCCAGAACGAAGCCGCCCTTCGGATTTATTCCCTTGACCGGATATCCGGAGTTCAGGAGATCCCGGAATATTTTGTAGCCATATTTGCCGGCGTCTTCCGATACTCCCACGACCGCTATTAGTTTATAAGTTTTGGGATCCATTTTTCTCCCTCCGTGACCGCTATTTTCGGCGCTCAACTGCGATTTTATGCCTGCCGGGGTGCGGCTATAGGCCTGAATTTAACCGTCTCGCAGCTTCTCCTCCCAGATCCGGTATTTCGGGAAATAAATCAGTTCGATCGCCGTGGAAAAAGCGGCTAACAAATAGAAATCCCAGCGGCTTCCGGCCAGGAAAAAAAGCATTAAGCCCAGAAAAGCCGGGATCTCTGCCATGGCGGCGGTAAGGGCGGTCCGTTTTACGAGGGTTTGGAGAATTTTCCCTGTGGGTTCCTCCGCCCTGGTTTTCATGACCGGCCTGATAAATCTTAGCGCGAAGACCGCGACCGTACCCAAAATGTAAAAGGCGTATCTGACGGCGGCCGCGGTCGGGCCCGCCAACGGCGGCTTGAACGGCATTGAGCGGGAGACCGCCTCCACCACCAGCGCGTATACAAAGATGGCGCTGATGACGGCGCCGCTGATGGCGGCGGCGGTGAGCCAGGCTTTTCTAAGGTCCTCTTTTCTTATGGATTCCATTCATTATTTTGCTTCGCCGATTTTGTAAAATTCCACGCCTTGCGAGTTTTTGTGCGAGCAATCCACGAAAACCCTGCCGTAATATCTTGATTTTTTATGGGAGAAATAAAGCCACTTGCCAGTGTCGTTGAAAGCCCGGGAATGGTCCGCGTCGTAATCCCTGGACTCTATCTCCACTACTTCCGCCGTCTTGGGATGGCCGGCGACACTTACGGCGGGGATGGCGGGGATATATTTAGGCGCCAGGTCTTTCAGGCGGGTGGGGTATTTCCCCTCTTCTCTCAGGAAGTTAGAGAGGGCAAGGGTGAGTTCCGAGATCGTCAGCAGCGTTTCTGTTTGGTTGGAGATCTCTTCTCCGTCGGCCGAGGCTCTGTTTTTTCCGGCCTGCGGCTTAGGGTCTATGGCCACGGGAATAAGACTGTGCGCCGCCAGTTCGTCGTTTATGGCAAGGTAAAGATCGCGTGTCGAGAGTATGGCCGCTCCGGTGTCGGCGGCCGGCAGACGGTCTTTTAATTCTTTGAGGATCCTGACGCTGCGCAGGACGCTTTCAAGCAGGCCGCGGTAGTTTTTTATGTTTTCCCGGTCAGGCTTGGGTTCCGGAGCCATGAAATACGCTGCGGCGGTTTTATTGACGGCTTTGTCCAGGTCATAGGCTTTTTTAAGGGTGTCTGTTGATATGCGCAGGCCGAGGTTCTCATAAAGTGAAGATATTATTTCCAGCCGTTCAGCGGTGCCGTAAAGCAGGGCGTTTATTTTCCTGGGATCAACGCCGGCCGGTTTGGCGGCAACGGGTCTGCGGCGCGGCTTTTTTTGCTTTTTGGCGGGTTGTGCGGCCGTCGCGGCCGTCTGTTGCGCCGCGGCAACCGGTTGTTGGCCATAGACCTTTGTCACGGCGCCCGCGCAATCGTTGAGGAGGATCGCCGTGGTGAAAAAAGTTGTCAAAAGTTTCATATGCGGATTCCTAATATCGCTTAACCTGAAAAATTCAGTTGAATTTTTCCCTTCGCGGAGCTCAGGTGCGCTTCGCGCGGTGCGGGATTCGGGTTAATGTTTAAAGAGTTCAATACCTTTATCGTCTTTGTGCGAACAATTCAGGATAAGCATGCCGAAGTCGGCTGACTTCGGATCCGTGAAATAAAGCCAGCCGCCGGTATCGGTGACCGCTTTTCCCGGATCATGTCCGGTCCCGCGGGCCAGCGTCACGGCGGCCGTCTTTGCGTGCCACGGTAGTTGCAGTTCCGGCACGTTGGAGATATATTTGGGAACAAGTCCCGCTGGGGTCTCCGGGTATTTGCCTTCGGTATCTCCGTAGTAGGAGATCAGGAGCGAGCGCATGTTGAGCAGTTCCGCTTTAGCCGCGGCGATCCGTGCTGTTGACAGCAGTTCTTTTTCCTGCTCGTCCAGTTCGCGGATAATGTCGGGACCGAGCAGGCTTGTTATCCTGGCGTCAAGCTTGCTTATTTCTCCGGCCACATTGTCCAGTTCTTTCTGATCCACACGCGAACTTTTGCTGAGCAAAGCTGAAAGATGTTTTACGGCGCTTAGTATTTCCTGAGAGTATCGCGGCGGCTGCGCGGCGGCGGGAGCGGTTGCGGCCGCGGGCGCCGTTGAAGTCTGCTGGGCCGCAATCATGTCCTCGCCGGCCCCGAAGGACGGCGCTAAAATGGTCAATCCCAAAAAAGCGGAGATAGCGGTTTTCTTCAGCACTTTTATCCTCCAGATGCGCGGCTCCGCGCTGAAAACACGGGGCTTGGACATGATCTTGTCAAAATTCCCAATTTTCCAGTTCGGTTACAAATTTGTAATCAGTGAGGTCGAACTGGATAGGTGTTATCGATATCCGGCCACGGCATACGGCGGCGACATCGCTGTCTGGGGCCGCGTCCTTCTGGTCCAGGGAGCCGGTGAGCCAGTAGTAGGTCTGGCCGTGCGGATCCGTGCGTCTGTCGAACCGGTCTTTGAAGAGGGTATGGCTCTGTCTGGTTATACTGACGGCGTTTTTTACCCGGCTCGCAGGTCCGGCCGGAATATTCACGTTAAGCAGGGTTCCCGGCGGAAGGCGGCGCTTGTATGCGGAGGTCGCCAGCTTAACGGCGAAGGACGCGGCGCGGCTGAAGTCGGGTTTTACGAACGTGGCAAGCGAGATGGCTATGGACGGGATTCCCAACAGGGCGCCTTCGGTCGCCCCGGAAACCGTGCCGGAATATAGAATGTTATAGCCCATATTCGCTCCCAGGTTGATGCCGGAAAAAACCATATCCGGTTTTTTTTTCATGATGGAGCGTATGGCCAGTTTAACACAGTCGGCCGGGGTGCCGCTGGTAGCGTAACCGAAGAATTTTCCCCGGCGCCTGGCTTCGTTCACCCGTAACGGGTCGGTCAGAGTTATAGCGTGTCCCACGGCGCTGCGCTGTATGTCGGGGGCGACAACGGTCACCTTCCCCACTTTCCTCAGGGCCGCGTAAAGGGCGAAAATGCCCTCCGAATATATCCCGTCGTCGTTTGTTATGAGTATTTCCATAATTACATTTCCGACTGTTTCATGATCTGATTGTAAAGGAATTCCGCGGCCGGGCCGGCGCCCATGTCCCGGGCGGTGGAGTTGATGGTGGCGCAGAGGTCATGCTGGTAAACAAAAGGCATTTGTTCTCCGGCGGAAGTTACCCGTTTGCGTCCGGAAATATTTATAACATGCAGCATCATCATCACCCTTCCGGAGTAACCCAAGCAGTCTCCATAATAGGCGACGGCGAAGTCCAGGACGGATTTCATAAATTGAGGAGTGTCTTCGGGCCGGAAGATATCTTTTCCGCCGTAACGTTCGCGCCAGGAACGATCCGCGAACGCTAAAACTCCGTTTTTGTAGAAACAGGCCGCCTGGATGGCTTCTTCGCCTTGGGCATGAGCGTGGTAAACGGTGAGCTTGTTCAGGGTATGCCCCTCCTCCGAGTAGATCGGCGCGGCCAGAGGTATGTCGCGATAGCGGGCTTCCAGCCAATCTTTATGCCTGGCGGCGCTGAAATTGTTCCGCATGGGTTCCACGGGATGGATGGTAAGGGCGGTGTAAAGTTCGGAGAAGCCGTTGAATATCCAATCCGGGTCGAAAAGGTCGAAAAAAATTATTTTTGCCTTGGTATGTGCGGCGGGCGCCGCCTGGCGGTTCTTTCGCAGTTCGCCCGCTCCATACGGGATGTAGGCGTAGACTTCCACATTGCCCAGCAGAACGCCGCCTGGCGCGTAAAGTTCTTTCACTGAATCGTCCAGTACGTGGTAAACTTCGGCGGGGATGATCAGCACTGAGCCGCTGGCTACCTTGCGCGCTTCATCTTCCAGACGAGCCGCCAGCACTAATCCGGAACTTTTTATAAGTCTGCCCACGTCCGTCCAAAAGCGGGCGGGCGAAGAGGCCGCGCCGATCCTGAAGCGCCGCTCCGGCAGCATGGCGTACAGCCGGTCCAGAATGGTGCGGGACATGGCTTCTCCGGAACGCATAATGTCGTCCTCATCCCCGGTGGTGCCCAGAAACGCCACGGCTCCGTCGCCTTGCCAGGCGCCTATTATACCCCCCCACTGCTGAACCTCTTCCACTACGGTATTCGTGTAGAGACTGTTGAGCTTTCTGTATTGTTCCGGGCTTATGGATGCCACTATCTGCTCGCTGTTGACCATGTCAACGCGCATGAAGAACAACTGGCCGTAATCCCCGTTCTTAAGCATGTTTCTCCGGCCTGACCCTCTGGTTTTTAAAAACTTCCTTAATGATCATATTCCGATTTCTTGGTGTTCCGCCAACAGCGATATTTAAGCCGTACTATTGCGCCGGAAAATATTGGCGCATTGCCGAAAAACTTTATTGCCGCTACGCCGTTGAGACACTGACAATTCCGAGTCTCATTATATAATATTATATACAGGGAGGCTGGGAACATGAAAGCCTTATGTCGGACAGGCTCCTTGGGAGGATATATGAAAATCGGATTAATAGGTTTGGGCCGTATGGGCTCAAATATAGCAAGAAGGCTTTTGAGAAAAGGCCATAAAGTCGCGGTTTACAACAGGACGCCTGAAAGAACCGAGGCACTTGAAAAAGAAGGCGCTATCGGCGTCTACAGCCTCGGGGAACTTTCGGATAAACTTGATGCTTTCAAAATAGTATGGCTTATGCTGCCGGCCGGAGGTGTCACCGAAGCTTATATACAAAAATCCACCGCCCTGCTTAAAGCCGGAGATATTCTGATAAACGGCGCCAACAGCCATTACAAGGATTCAATAAAAACCTATAAATTTCTTAAAGCCGGAAAAATAGGGTTTCTGGACGTTGGCGTCTCCGGCGGTATCCGCGGTCTTGAAAACGGTTACTGTGTCATGGCCGGAGGAGAAAAGCCCGTATTTAAACAAATCGAGCCCCTGTTAAAAGATCTCTGCTCCGAAAACGGCTATATGCATTGCGGCGCTCCGGGCGCGGGCCATTTCATGAAAATGGTGCACAACGGTATAGAATACGGCATGATGGAAGCTTACGGCGAGGGATTTGAACTTTTAAAAGCCTCCCCCTACGGAGACATAGACCCGGCGGAAGTGTCAAAATTATGGAATTCAGGATCCGTCATCCGCTCCTGGCTGCTGGAACTTGCCGGCGAAGCGTTCAAAAAAGATCCCGGTCTTAAGAAGGTAAAAAGTTATGTCGAAGATTCCGGCGAGGGCCGCTGGAGCGTGGAGGAAGCCGTGCGCCTGGCCGTGCCCGTCCCCGCCATAGCGGCGGCGGTGTTTAAACGCTTTCGCTCCAGGCAACGGAGCAATTTCTCCGACAAGCTGCTTGCCGCCCTGAGAAAGGAATTCGGCGGCCACGAAGTTAAAAAGAGTCGCTGAAGCCCGCGTAAATAATTACCCGGGTCTCGGAAAGCGAGGCACGAATGCAGGATACCATAGGTTTTTGCCAGGAAACACGCCCGGAAAGTTGCGGCTTTATACTCTTCGGAGCCACGGGACATTTATCCTCCGGAAAAATAATACCGGCGCTCTTCGGTCTTTATAAAAAGAAACTTACGCCAAAGGATTTCTACTTTCTTTTCGTGGCCCGCACGGCCATTGAGCTGGCTGATTTTGAAGAACGCTTAACCGCCGCGATCTCCGGGACGGAAAGCAAACCCGCGCTCCCGGAAATAAAGGGTTTCCTGGAACGGGTGGAATATATCCGGGCCGACTACGGAAACGATGATTTTTACCGGCGTCTGGCAAGGCGTCTGGACGAGCTTGACGCTAAATTCAATATCAGAAAAAAGCGGCTGTTTTACCTGGCTACGCCGCCGTCGGCTTTTGAGCCCATAACTGAAAAACTAAAGACCAGCGGCCTTCTGGTCGATCCCGGGAACCGCACCGGCTGGTCCCGGGTGATAATAGAAAAGCCCTACGGCTCAAGCCTTGAAAGCGCGTATTCGCTTGACACAGGCCTCAAACAAGCGGTATCGGAAGGGCAGATCTATCGTATAGACCATTTCACCGGCAAAGAAACGGTGCAGAATGTTCTGGCGCTAAGGGCGGCCAACAGCGTCTTTGACGAAACCTGGAACAACGGTTTCATAGACCATGTGCAGATAACTGTTTTTGAAGAGCTGGGGCTTGAGGGCCGGGCTGGTTTTTTCGAGCATATGGGTCTGGCCCGGGACATGATGAGCCATATTTTTCAGCTGGCCGCCATAACGGCGATGGATCTGCCGGCTTCCTTCAGGGATATGGATTTTAAGAGCGAAAAAAAACGTTTTTTCGAAAGCATAACTGGATTGGACAAGGAATCAGTATCCCGCCAGGTGGTGCGCGCGCAGTATGAAGGCTATCTTAAAGAACCCGGAGTTGCCGCCGCTTCAACAACCGAAACCTTCCTGGCCTTTAAATTCCATGTGGACAACGACCGGTGGCGCGGAGTGCCGTTTTATGTGCGAGCCGGGAAAAAAATGGGCGCCAAGAAAACAAAAATAGACCTGATTTATAAAAAGCCGGCTCATGGCATATTCAAACCCATGGACATAGGCTACCCCAATGTGTTTTCGTTTACGATACAGCCTGAAGAAACAATGGCTTTTACCCTTATCGCCAAGCATCCGGGGCCTAAACTATGCTTTACCCCGCGCAAGATGGAGCTTAATTACCGTGTGCATCAGGAGGAATTATCCGCTCCCACCGAGTATGAGCGGCTGCTCATAGAGGCCATGGCCGGAGATCAGACGCTTTTTCTGAGCTCTTTTGAGATGCGTTTTATCTGGGCATTCATTTCCCCCATGCTGGAAACCTGGACCTGGGATTCCGGTTCCGCGCCTTTGCTCGGTTACCCCGGCGGTTCCGAGGGCCCCGCGGAAGCCCGGGCTTTAATTGAAAAAGACGGGAGGAAATGGCTGTCGCCCATTTTATGATGCGAATAATCAGGCGTTTCAGGGATGAGCGAGCCATGGCGGAAAAAGCCATTAAAATTTTTCGGACGGAATATGGCAAAGCCGTCCGCAAGAAAGGCTTTTTCAGCGTGGTATTATCCGGTGGGAAATCGCCGCGCCGCTTTTTAAAAATATTAAGCGCGCAAAAAGGTCTGAACTGGAATAAAATATATTTTTTTTTCACCGATGAAAGGCTGGAGGGCCGGAACCTCAAGCATAGTAATTTCAGGGCCGCAGATACGCTTTTGTTTTCAAAAACGGACACCCCCCGCTCCAATATCTTCCCTATCCCGGTCTCTTCGGACTCCAGCAAGGCCGCCGAGGCCTATGAAAGTGCGATCCGATCTTTTTTCGGCGGGGGTGCGGTGGGTTTCGATGTGGTTTTTTTAGGCCTTGGCTCGGACGGGCACGCAGCTTCTCTTTTTCCGGGCGGTTCCGCGCTCCGCGAGAAAAAAAAGCTCGCCGCCGCGGTGACAGCGCCGGCTTACGTCAAACCCCGCAAACGCGTCACACTCACCCTGAAAGCGCTTAATTCCGCCAAAACGGCCGTCTTTCTGGTGTCTGGAAAAGAAAAAAAAGAAATTTTCACCGCCTTCGCCTCCGGCAAAAAAAATCTGCCGGCATTAAAAATCAAACCGGCGGGAAAACTTTATTTGCTGCACGCCGTCAATGCCGCTGATTATTGAGCCGCATTCAAGTAATTCCCCACAGGGATAAATCGTTTTGTTAAACCTTTCTGAGCGGGAAGGCGTGCGCCGACATGCGAATGAATGCTTTCCCCCATCCGTCTCCGCTAAATTGCCTGCGGCATCTAATGAGATACTCTTTTAAAAACAATATGACCCGAATCCACGATCTCACCGCTGATTACCGGGCTGAACTTGTCTTTGGTTTTAATTACAATTGATGTTTTAGCCTTAGCGTTGCCGTGGAGCAAGCTTTTGATGATACTATTCACCGTCGAAGGCTTAGGCGGTTGAATCGTGGATGATTTTGCGGCTATTAATTTCCTCGCATTACTCTTAAAGCCGGTATGTTTTTGCGCTTTTCCTTTATGATGATCGACTTTATTGGTAATCCATTTTTCTTCCCTGCTGATATCGGTCCATTCGGATTTGGTCCTGGCGGTCATGTTCATGAAATTTGTTAACTGGGGACTATTTTCAACGGTATGTATCTTAAAACTCTCAGCTTCCAAATTGATGCCGCCGCTAATTTCCAGGATGATGGCATGAGTCGTATTAAAAGCGGCGACCATTTTATTAAAATTATCCCCCCTGGTTTGGAAGATTTTTCTCCGGTCACTCATGGCTGCGGCCATTTCGTGGTATCGCTGCGGAACTGTGTTGTCCCCGGCCGCCGCGCCGCTGGATATTTTGGCCAGGTAATCTTGAAGTTGTTTTTCTTGCGATCTTAATTCCCTTTGCATTTCCATCATGGTATTATTTTCAGCTTCTATCTGCGCCAATTCCATGTTCAAATTGCCCGGATCCCGCCTTTTTCTGCCTGCAAACACCGCGAAGGCCTGTAAATCTTTCTGGGACGTCAGAAGCGCTCTCACCGGCTGATGGCCCTTGGTTTTTAATATGCGTGAAGCTTCGGCTTGCCAAAAAACATTGTCTTTATTGCGCTCGGCTTTGAAATCCAAAAATTCCGCCAGATCATTATTAGCCGGGAAATATTCCGCTGTTGATTTATCCAGATCAGGGCTCAAAAAGTAAATGGATAGATTCTCTTTAATATCCCCCATCCGTTTTCCATAGTTCCCCGGGCGCGGCGACGCCGCGGCAATAAGCTGCGTCCGCTCACGTTCGGTGGTCATCGCCGGTAGTTCAACGGACAAGAGCGCGCCAAGGTCCAGCCAACGTGGGTTAATCCTGTGCAGCCAGCTGCAGACCGCCATCAGTCGCCCAACGGTTACTAATTCCCGGTATTCAGGAAAGGCGTCCGCATAATAGTCAAAGCGGCTGTTCAAATCGTCGATATTCTTTCTGATCGCGGGCAATAACAGAGCTTTCTTCTTTTTCTCGAATTCCGCGGAAGACGGAAAGTCGTCCCGGCTGCGCTCGGCATCCGCTAAAAAGTGAGGGTTTATTATTCTGGCAAAATGTTTAGTCGCATCGGTTTGAACTTCAATGGAATCAGGATAAAACCAGAATCTGGTTTTTATCCAGTCCGATTTACCATTGGGTGAAAACAGGTCCCTTTCACTGACAGTCAGGAAATCGGGAACATGTTTTCTGGTATCAGACCGGATGTCGTTATAAGTATTCGGGTCAAGGCCGCTTGTAATTGTTTTAAAGCGTTTGTCCGCTTCTAAAACTACTTTGCCGACGGCGGTGTCTTCCAGGAATCCGCCAAAGTTCACGGCCGCCCTGGTAACGTCTTTGTGGGGGTCAAGGCTGATGAACGCTTTGTTGTTTCCGGCATGAAAAACCGCTCTGTAAGCGACAGCCAGATCAGAGAGTCTCACCCTCTTTCCCGCGAGTGTGGGCGGTGCGGCCGCCCTGGCATAAAATTGCAAACCGGCATTTTCGTTTATGCGCGCCCCTTCCAGTTGCCCGCCCTGGGCAAAAAAATCGCCAAGGCCGGCAAGATCGAGAGGAACTTTGCCGGCGGGTGTTCCAAAATATGAACCGCTTAATAATGCCGGTACCGGGTTAAGTTTCAGCGCCAGCGTGCGGTAATCATTTTCAAAGGTGTAAATTTCCACATTAAGCTTCCCCCATCTGGGCGTAAGCGTATTGAGTAAGTGTCTGATCACGGCATAGTTTTCAGCGTAAGCTGTCTGGGGGTTTGAGCCCTGCAGAAAAAGCCTGACCGTTTTCCGGTTATCTGTAAAGGCCGACATTTGACCGCTGCGAAACAAGGCAACCCAGGCGGGCTGTGGCGCCCCGGCCGGATACTTTGCGGCGACATCAGCAAAAGGCGAGTCTTCATTGTTGACAAGTTCGACAGTATATTCCAGAAGAGTCGAATACCTGTCCAATAAGGGCTGTAAGGCCCCCTTTAAACCGCCGCTGCTCAGCGCAGAACCCAAAGTCTGTCCGGTTCGAATAATAGCGCTCTTGTCCACCAGATCGCTATAATCAACATTAAGCCATTGGGTAGAACGAAGCGGCGCCGAGGCCATTACCATGGGAAAAAACATCAACAGAACAGCTGATATCCCCAAGGCCCTGGGAATTGATCCGAACCGGATAGCTTTCATAGTTGAAGTATCATTCTACACCATATTGACCTGAAAAATGCGGGCATTTTCCCCCTTCGCAGTGCTCAGGGGCCGCTTCGCGACGGATACTAACTTTTAATCATACGCTGGCGAGTAAGTCCGGTTGGTTGCTTTACCGGCGTATGCGGCGGTTTTGCCTCGACTGAGGTAATTGCGGTATAATTTATTTGCGTTTGAACAAGCAGATATCCGCATGACCGAACAAAACAACACCATTACTATCTTATGACAACACCGCTAACCCCGCACCGCTCGGTCTGCTCGGTTTCGGAATGACTACAATTGTCCTAAACCTGCACTGCACAACGCCGGCTTATACTCATAATTCCGCCAAACCGTCTAGTTGAGAATTTTAAACCCAGGCATGGTCTAGTTTTAGGGACAAGGTTATGTTGAACATCTCAAATCTCCAGAAATTGATTTCCGGATTCCTTGCCCGTTCCCAATACAAAGTGGCGGAAAGGATTTTAGGTCATGCAATTTGCAAAACACCTCAGGATTCGCTGCTACGTTACCTTGCCTTTAAAATCGCTTTTGCTTCTGGCGGAGATAACCGTAAACATCTAAATGAGCTGCTGGATCTGCGGCAGAATGATGAGTTTACCCTTTACAGGCAGTTCTGCGCACTGATGATTATGGGGGAATATGAAAAGGCTTTTAGCAAGGCGGAAGAACTTAGCTTAAAGTGGGTGCGCATCGGAGTGGGCGAAATGCTCAACCCGGCGGGTGAAGACCTCGGGTTAGCACTTGGGAACACCGGGATCAGGATCTGGGCTGAAAAAACGCTAAAGAGTTTTAATAAATGCCCTTCCAGAATAAAAAGAACGCTATGGTATATTTTTTTTAAGGCAATACTTCTTGATTCTTTGAACAAAGAAAAAGCCCATAACCTTATGGAAGGGTTTTGCGTAACTGATATACGGCGTTATGGCTGGATGCTTTATCACTTGGGCCGCCTGAGGCTGTTTTTTGGTCTTACCCGGAAAGCGTTAAATGCGTTCGATTCTGCGTTAAAGTCTAAGCCTGGCGACTGGCTGGTACTTTGTATGAGAGCGGAGTGCCTGGCCAGTTTGGGAAACTACAAGGCGGCATATAAGGATTTTAAAACAGCCGTTTGCGGCAACCCACACGCGCTTGCCCAGATAAAGGCCTGGGAAGGAGAGATTTTACTTTGGGATGGCCGATATGAGGAAGCTTTAAAAAATATTGATGGTGTTTTACTGACGTGCCCCAGGTTCGCGTACTCGTGGCGCGGGATAGCTAATCATAAACTCGGTAACTTGAAATCTGCGCTGGACGATCTGGAAACAGCTTTAAATTATGATCCGCACGATTTAGAAGCCTTGGTTTACCGTGCGGAGATCGCAAGGCTGGAGAAAGATTATGTCCTGGCCGAACGGCTGATAAAAAGGGTTCTTAAGGAAAATGCCGTCTATTTTTGGGCGCTTGCAAATCTTGCGCTTTTAAAATTTGCGCAAGGTAAATATGGCGAATGTGTGAATAATTACAAGAAAGCGAGGCTCCGCCTTAAACCCCTGATATCCAAAAGTCTGAAAAAAGAAGAGCGCGTTGCCGCGGCGGTTAAGACGCTTGAAAAATGGTTTTTGCTTGCTAAAGGGAACCGCAGAAATGAGTTGCATTGCCTTAAAAACTGGCTTAATTGAAGAGGAATAATGCGGCTGGACTTCTTTGGGGAACCGTTCTTCTACGGCAAATATCAAACAGCGTACGGCCTAAAATGGTGTTCGGATTTGTGCTCGGTTTGACGCTGTGATGACCGGCGAGCTTTTCTAGGGTTTACTGCTGTCTACTTTCGCCCCGATATCTACGGCTCTTGGTTTTGCAAAGAACGGAGCCCAGGTCTGCATTTAATAACTCTCATATTTACGGCTAAAAAGGTAAAATAGTATTATAACACCAAGTTGTGCAAGCGAAATTCTACGGACAAATAAGGAGAATTATGAATAAATTCATATTTACAGCCCTGGTGACTGTACTGCTGTTCAACGGCTCAGCCGCCATTCGTGCCGAGGAAACAATGGTTTCAAAATACAAAACCACATTTTACGGCCAGGTAAAAACCGACGTAGTATATGACGAACATGGCGTCACCGGCGACGATTACATGCAGTATGTCGTTTCCAAGCACGATAATGAGCGGGACTTCAGGATGAGCGCCCGCGGCACCCGCCTTGGCTTCGACATAACGGACGGGGCAAACGTCTCGGGAAAGATTGAAACGGATTTCATCGGGCTTAGCGAAAGCGTCGGCGGAACTGCCGGATCCACCACCGATCTGCGGCTCAGGCACGCTTATGTGAATGTCAAGGCCGGGAAATTAGAAATTCTGGCCGGGCAGACCTGGCACCTGCTGCCCCTTGAGTTTTCCGGGACCAATAATGAATTCGCGCTTGGCTACAGCGGCGTGCTTTGGTTCCGCGCCCCGCAGCTGCGCGTCACCTATAAACGCAGCGACCGCCTGACCTACGCCCTGGCCGTGGTCCGGCCCACGCGCAAATTGACCGACTCCGAAGGCACAGCTTCAGGCTTTCCGCAGGTTCAGGCTCAGGCGCAGCTCAAGGCGGGCACGGCCAAGTTCACGCTTATGGGCGCCGTGGGACAGTGGCGCAATACGACTACGGGTCAAAGGGGCGACATCACGCTCGCTGATCTCGGTTACAATATCCCCCTCAACTCCCTGGTTACGCTTAACGGCCAGCTCTGGACCGGACGGAACCTTTATGACTTCCTGGGCGGCATCGGCAACATGGGGTATGGCTCCGACGAGGTTAAAGCTTCCGGCGGGTTCGCCAATATTAATGTTAAACCGGAGGGGAAATTTTCTTACAACGCGGCATACGGCATAGACGATCCGGTCAACAAAAAGATAGCGGCGGCGGCCACGGCAAAGACCAAGAACATGACCATGCTGGCCAACGTGGTCTATCTCTATGACAAGGTCACCGTTACGATGGAAGCGGCGCGCCAGATAACCGAATACAAACTGAGCACCGGTTTTAAAACCTTATTCAATATGCATTATCAGCTCAGCGCTAAATTCCCATTCTAACCTTCACAGCGCCGCACGTATAACAAAAAAAGCCCCGGCTAAAAACCGGGGCTTTTTTCTTACCCTTCTCAGCGGGCGAAATACGAGGACAATATCCGCTTGTGATCGGGAACTTTCCGGGCCGCAAAACCCTCCAGCAGTTCCGCTTCGTCATAGGGGACGGCCTTGTGCTGTATCGAGGCCTTGCCTTTGTGGAACCTTACAATGGCGTAACGAGCTGCCGGAGTATGCCAGCAGCCCAGGGAGCCGGGGTTTACGTATCGCACATTCCCCTTCAGGTCGGAAGCCTTGTGCCTGTGGCCGTGGAAGACCAGCAGCGATGAATGCCTGCCCAGCAGGGCGTCAAGATCGCTGGTTATATGCTCGCTTATAGGTAGAGAGACCTGCCGGCCGCAGGGTTTTAACGCGTAATGAACGAAGGCCGAGCGCACGCCTTCGAACTCATACTCCGCCAGGTAGGGCCAGGCGGCGGCCGCGGTTATGTGTTTGCGGGAGATCTGGCCGGACATCCACGCATAATGTTCTTCCAGCCAGCGCGCGGAGCCTTTGGGCGGGCCCGCGCACATCCAGGCGTCGTGGTTGCCGGTCAGCAGGGTGAGACGAGGAATCTCGCCCAGTAATTCTACGGTTCCAGAGGGCCATGGACCGATGCCGACAGCGTCGCCGGTGTGGAATGCCGCGTCGTAGCCCTCACGCTTTATCTCGCGGGCAAGGGCTTTCAGGGCCGGAAGGTTGGCGTGTGTGTCGGTAAAAACCACTATTTTCATGCTGTCGTCAAATAAAAGCGGGAAAGGACTTTCCTTGCCCCTTCCCGCTGTGTAATGATCGTTAAACCGCAGGCTGCTCTTTCTTCTGGGTCAGCAATGAAACGACTATCAGAACCAGGAAGCTAAGCGGTATCGAGAAGATGCCGGGATTGTCCAGCGGTATAGGCGCCGTAGCCGGGTCCAGGCCGAACTTCTCGTAAATGCTCGGAGAGAACATTATTATTCCTATGGCGGACACCATGCCGGTGACGATGGAAGACGCGATCCCCTTGGCCGTGGTCTTCTTCCAGAAGAGTATCATGATGATGGACGGCAGGTTCGCCGACGCGGCTACTGCGAAAGCAAGGCCCACCAGGAAGGAGACGTTCATGCCCTTGAAGAGTATCCCGAGGGCTATAGCGATGATGCCGACAACGAAAGCCGCTATCTTACCCGCGCGCACCTTCTGTTTCTCATTGTAACCCAGCTGCATGTAGCGGTCCATAAGGTCGTGCGCCACTGCGCCGGAGGCGGCTATGATAAGGCCGCTGACGGTGCCCAGCACGGTGGCGAACGCGATAGCCGAGATGATAGCGAACAGGAAGGTCCCGAAAGACCTCGCCAGCAGCGGGGCCGACATATTATCGGTGAGCGGGTTCACCACGGAGTTGACCAGGGCGCCGAGGCCCAGGTACATTGTCAGCACGTAGAAGAAGCCTATGGCGGCTATGGCCACTATGGTGGATTTGCGGGCGCAGGCCGCGCTCGGCACGGTATAGTAGCGTATCAAGATGTGCGGCAGAGCCGCAGTGCCCAGGAACAGCGCCAGCATCAGCGAAAAGAAGTCCAGCTTCTGCATGGGCGTGCCTTCCACCTTGAACTTGAGGCCGGGCCGCATGAGCTTGTTGCCGGGGGTGACGTTGGGGGCGTAGACCGTCACTTTGTCCGCGCCGTCGGAGAACTTGACCGTCTTCCAGCGATTAATTTTAGTTTCCGGGTCGCTCAGGATCGAAAGGAATTCTAACGGACCCACTTTGCCCGTCGAGGCTTCCGGGCCGGTCTTCCCCTTGATGGCTTCGAGGTTGCCGGACAGCCGCGGCTGGTTCTCCTTTGTTTCCGGCAGGCCGTTCACCAGTTTAGTTCCGTCGGCTTTGGCGACGGAATACTGGGTCTCGCGCAGGGTGATATTTCCGTCCTTGTCATAGCGGGCCCACCAGGTTTCGAGGCCGCTGACGGACAGTTTAACGAACTTGGCGCCTTTAACTTCCTGGCCGCCCATCACCACAAAGGTCTTGTCCTTGATCAAAAGCCGTCCCTCGGCTTCGGCGGCGGTTATCGTCTTATACTCGTGGAATGGAACGCGTCCGCCCTGGTCGGGGGTCGTGGAAAGGCCGCGGTAGAGCACTGCTATGCAGACTACCAGCGAGAACACTACGAGCATGCCGCCCTTTATGAACTGCACGTAAGTCGTGGACGTCATGCCGGCGGTGGCTACGATCGTTATAACTATCGCTCCCACCATGATGACGCCCGCGTAATGAGGTATGCCCAGCAGCGGTTCTACCAGCACGCCGGCGCCCACCATTTGCGGTATCAGGTAGAACACCGATACGACCAGGGTGCTGATGGCCGCGGCCAGTTTAATGCCGCGCGAGTTGAACTTCGCGTCCAGGGCGTCGGTAAAAGTGTACTTGCCGAGGCGCTTCATAGGTTCGGCAACTACGAACAGGGCCACCATCCACCCGGCCAGGTAGCCGATGGAATAGAGGAACCCATCGTAGCCGGCGGTAGCTATCATGCCGCAGATGCCCAGGAAAGAGGCGGCGGAAAGATAGTCTCCGGCGAAGGCTATGCCGTTCACGGCCCAGTGTATCTGCCCGCCGGCTGCGAAGTAGCCGCTGGCCGACTTGGTCTTGGCGGCGAAGTAAAACGAAAGCCCCAGAACGAGGCCGACAAAAACCAGGAAAATGGTTATGGCCATGGTTATTTCCCCCCTTCAGCGTCTTTCGAGTCGGCTTCGTGCAGGCCGCACATGTGGTTGTAGATGAGCGCGAGCACGAGGGCGAAGGCGATAAGCCCGAAGCCGTAAACTACGGCCAGGTTGAGGCCGGAGAATATTATCTTTTCCATCCAGAGGGGTTTAAGCAGGTTGATGGCTACGAACACGGCGTATACCACGGCGTAGAGCAGGAACATCCATACGCCTATCTGCATCTTGTAATCCGCCGAAGCGTCGGGCCCGGATTGGGCCGCAGGTTCATGAAGCATTTGGTCTCCTAAAATAGGGCGTCCGTATAAGGTGGGCGTCCACAATTTTGTTTTAAACGATTAAGAATTTTACTAAATACGTCAGTTTATTAATAGTCTCTACCGCGGCCGCGGCGGCTTCCCTGAGCGCCAGTTGGTCCGCCTGTGAGAGTTCGGCGGGCTTTATCCGGTTATTTGCGGCGATCCCTTCCCCCGCCAGCGCGGCCTGGCGCCTGAGGCGCAGGCGCATGAGGAAATCGAAAGCCTGGGTGAAGGACTCTTTTTCCGCCTGATCAAGCACGTTGGCGTCTGCCAGGGCCGCGAGGCGGTTAACGGTAGGAATCGCGGCCACATCACCTCGCAGGGCGTAGATCCTGGCAAAATCAGTTATTGCCCGCACCAGCTGTTTGAGGTCGAGGGTCCCGCGGTGCTCACCTTCGTCCTCGACCGTAACGGCGCCCCTGAACCCTACGGGAACTTTAAAGAGCAGGGCATTGTTGGCGAGATTGAGAAAAAATATTTTCTTGCCTTTTACCGCGGCCCGCACATGCTTGCGCAATTGCGCCTCAAGCGAACTGTCTCCGGCAACGCAGCGAAAATCAAAAAATACGTTCACGTCCAGCAATGACTGCGGGTCCGTGATCCCCGCCCACTCAATGAAATAGTTTTTCCATACGGCTATGGGCCGGCACCACTTGGTATTATTCGCCATGGCGGAGCCCTTGCAGAACGGATATCCCGCGTCGTTAAGCCAGGAACAGACTTTTTCTCCCAGGGTCTGAAAGTATTCCTCGGCGTTTTTCTCAAGGCCCGGCGGCGGATCAGAGTAGACGATGGCATTGTCCTGGTCGGTAGCCAGGGTTTGTTCGCCCCTGGCCTGGCTGCCCAGCGCCATGAAAGCGAACGGTACCGGGGGGGCGCCCAAAGCGTCCACGGCGAGCTTTACAAAGCGAGCCGTGGCGGCGTCAGTCGCGGAGGAAATAAGACGGGTTATGCCTGCGCTTCCGGCGCCGCTATCCGAAAGAGTTTTAATCATGCGGGGAAGGCATTCTTTTAACGCTATCACTTCCTTTACGGTCGCCGCCCTGGCGAATTCTTCCATCAGAACAGCCGGGGAATACCATTTTAGGGCCAGGAGCTCTTTTTCGTCGATCACGCCGACCACTTTTCCGGAGTCGTCCCTTACCGCCAGGTGGCGGATGTTATTCTCCTGCATCAACAGCACGGCCTCAAAAATCAGGGCGGTGTCCGGGACGCTGATAAGCGGCGAGCTCATTATGCGCGAGGCGGGCTCGGCCGGGGTGTTCGTTCCCGCAAGGACGCGGGCGCGCAGATCGTGGTCCGTCACTATTCCCAGCAACTCCCCGCCGCTCTCCACCAGGATGCAGCTGCTTGCGGCCCTGGTCATTATTTCAGCGGCTTTGCCTATGGGCGTGGTGAGCGGGCAGGCGGCCGCCGCGCGGGCGACGCCGCGGACCGACTGGTTCAGCGAGCCCAGGGATAACTGAAGTTCCGACAGGAGCTTTTCCCTTTCCGCTTCCGACTTCCTGCGGGCGGTAACATCCTCAAGGAGCCCGTCGCAGTAGCGGGCCGGTCCCGGCTCTCCCTCCAGTGGCATAAGGGAAACGATAATCGAGCGCTCCGCGGACCCGCCGTAGAGCATGGTTAAGGGGGCTTCCCTGACGGTCTTTCCTTCTAAAACGTCCGCGAGGAGGCCTGCGCTGTCAAGCGGCTTGAGCGGCGCGTCACCGGCGCGGACAAGTTCTTCAAAGCCGGAGTAACCCAGTATGCGGAAGGCGGCGGGGTTCGCTTCCGTTACGCGCCGCTCCAACAGATCCACCCTGAAGACCCCGAGATTTATGCTGTCCGTCAAAAGGCGGAACTTTTCCCTGCTCTCCGAAAGTTCCTCCTCGGTTTTCTTATTCCGGTCTATATCCTTTATGGTAAGTATGAATCCTTCGCGTCCGCCGAAGAGCAGTTTTGAAGCGGTGAGAAGTGCCCGGAAAGTTTCCCCATCCTTGCGCACAAGGGAAGCCTCTACCCGGGGCGGCGCTCCGCCGCTTTCCAGGAGTTCCTGAAGATAGTCAAAACTGGCGGTGGAACCTGGGTGAAGGATCCCGTTTAAGTTAAGTTCCCCGAGCTCGGCCGGAGTATAGCCCAGCATATCTAGCATGGTGCGGTTGGAGTAAGCCAGACCGCCGTCCAGGATCATCATGATGCCTTCGGTGGAAGCTTCGACCAGTTTGCGGTATTTTTCCTCCGACTCGGAAAGAAGTTTTTCCGCCTGGCGGCGGGAGCGTTCAATGCGCAGGCTCTGCTGATTGACATAAAGCAATATAAGAACGATTATACCGGCTATCAGCAACGAAATCTTTATAAGGCTGGCTTCAAGGCGCGCTATCTCTTCCCGGACGTCCTCGATGTAGATGCCGGTGCCCGTGACCCAGCCCCAGGGAGCGAATAGACGCACATGGGAAAGCTTCGGGACTATGCGCGCGGCATCGTCCTTCCACTGCCACATATAATCCACGTAACCCGCGCCGTCCCGCCTGCCGATCTGGGCGAATTCCACGAATATTCTCTTGCCGTGAGAATCCGTGAAGCCGGAAAGATCTTGGCCGTCCAGGTCAGACCTGTACGGGTGCATTACCATCTTTGGGGCAAGGTCCGTTATCCAGAAATAGTCTTTATCCTCCGGCCCGTAGCGCATGGCACGCACGCTCTCGGCGGATTTACGCTGCGCCTGGGCGCGCGTAAGCAGCCCGGCTTTCTCGTCACGATGAAATTTTGCCAGCAGGCTGTGGACGGAATTATTAAGCTCTCTTATCGTTTCCCGCTTGCGGTCCATCATATTGCGCTCGAAGGAAGGGATAATGAACAGGAAAGTGGCGGCTATGAACAGGGAGATGGCCAGAGCGCTGGGCAGCACTATGCGCGCCAGGAAGCTGCCTCCGTAAGGGCGTGGTTTTATAGCCATTCTGCAGTCGTCAGCCCAGTTTTTCGGATATAAGTTTCCTGAGCTCCGGGCTCATTTTTTTGCTCATTAGGCCCGGGTAGTATTTGAGCAGATTCATCTTCAGCGCCATCAAAAAAGGCGAAACGGAGAGGACGGAGTCAGCCTGCTGCAGGGCTTCCGCGTGCGCACCGGACATGTCCAGGGCCACGGCTTTCTCAAGCAGCGCCAGCGGGGTCCCGGGCGCCAATTGCAGACAGCGCACGAAGCATTCCGCCGACTCTTCTGCGCGTCCGGCCATGATGCAGGCAAGCCCCCTGTGCCGCCAAGCTTCAGCGTCGCCGGGAGCCAGTTCCGTGATCTTTTTGCGGCAGTCGGCTTCCTCGGGGAATTGCTGCAGCTTTTGCTTGATCTCCGCGAGGAGGTCCCACGCCTCTATATTGGACGGCGCCAGTTCGCAGGCGCGCTGCGCCGGCGTCACAGCCGCGCGCAGCTGTCCCGCCGCGCCAAAAGTGACGGCGAGGTTCTTCCAGGCGCTGTAGTTCAACGGGTCCACCACTACGGCGTTGCCGAAACAGTCCGACGCCTCGGCCAGGCGGTTGGCCTCAAAAGCCGCTATGCCGTTGAACATGAGCTCCTCCGCCCGGTCCGCCGCTTTCGTCGACATGATATCTTTCGGGTCGGGCGCGGGTGCCTGCGCCAGCTCATCGGACATCTTGGTCAGTGTTGTCATAAGCACCAGGGCTTCTCCCGCCAGTTCCGGGTCGTAGCCCAACGCCTGCTTGCAGAATTCGGCGGCCGTTACTATCCTTGTCCGCTGCGGCAGCGTGCCGCGGTCCAGTATCAGTTCCGCCTGTTTAAGAAAGCCTTTGCCCCAGGGGCCGCGCGGAATGTTCTTTACGGCGGCTATCTCTTCGAGCTGCTTGAAAAAAGCGAATTTTTGTCCGTCCCTGAAAAAGAGCATCGCCCTGCCTATCGGCGTGATGAAATTGGCGCCGAAAGATACGCGGACATTGACCAGCTCTACGGCCCCGTCCGGGTCTTTTTGCCAGGCTCCGCCCGCCACGCGCCGGCAGACCTCGCCGAAATAGGACCCCAGCTTGATTATTACCGACTCGATCCCCTCGTTGGGGGCATAATCGGGGTCGCCAGGGGCTTCGCCGTTGGGGCCCATGACCAGGTTCATGGCCGCGTCTATGGCGCGCAGGCTGGCGGGGCTGAAATCCAGTTCTATGCCCAGCTTCGCGAACAGGGGCGCCTGCATGCTGGTCTCCGCGGCTTCGCGCGCCATCTCCTCGTAAGGCAGGGCCGCGGCGGGTTTGGGCGGCTGGTTCTCCCGGCGGAAGATATGCTGGCAGAGATTGCAGCAGAGGGCGGCATCCTCGTTGTCGTAGCCGCAGATGGGGCATTTTGTGGCCATGAATCGAATTCTACTTTTTATCCGGGAATAAAAACAAGTTGCCTATTTTTTGTAAAATATGCGGACTTGGATATATGCGCGATGATCTGGAAAAGAAATTGCTGGCGGGAGTCGGGATAGGCGTTTCCATCTTGGGCGGGGTCCTGCTGCTCATGGCCGCCGGCAGCGTAGTCCTTGCGTTTATGGGGGTGTTCTCCGGAGAATACAGGGACAGTTTCCTCCTCGCCGCGGCGGCCGTACCGATTTTACTGGTCAGTGTCACCTGCCTGTTCGTGGGCCTGGCGCTCCGTCTTCAGCCGCTGACGCTGAAGAACCTGCTCCGCAGCGCCGGGGAAACCGTCGTCCTATTAGTCACCGGTTTCTGGGGCATGCGGATCACGTCGGTACAGGTTCCCGCCTGGGAACATCTCGCTTACCTGCTGCTGCTCTGCTGTGTCATCATCGCGGGAAAAAAATGGCTGCTGAAAACCAAAACCGACGCCCAGCCGGGCGTATCTCTCCGGCAACCCCGCTGACATTCCAGTAAATCGTATTGTAGTCGTGCCGGAGAATTTTCAGAGGATGGCAACATGACTTTCTATATTGTTGGAGGCTTGGCAGTAATTTTGATTCTTTTCTTAATTCAGCGCAGAAAACTGATGCTGACTGCGATTCAGGCCATCAAACAGGCTTTTCTAAGCCAGTCTGACATGATTCTCCTGCAAAGGGTCGGCAAACCTCAATGGAAAAGAGCGGAACTTGTAGATAAACTGACACAGGAGTTGCTTGCGGAGGGCTTTAGTGACGCCGGATCGTTTGCCATAGACAGGATGCCCGGCGCGTTAGTGCGCATGATGACGGGCCCTGGGGGTGATGCAACTGCCGCTGTCTGCGATCATCCAGGGATCGGGGCATGGGTTGATATCACTACCATCTACGAGGATGGGCGTATTGTGACCGCGACCTCAGCTCCTAAAACTGGCCTGCCTAGCCCCGATTGGAGCAGGACATTACGCTTTCCCGGAGAGCCGGTTGCCAAACTGTACTCCGAACTGCTGGTAAGCCGGCCAAAGGACGGAATCCGGCCTATCTCTGCAGACGAGGCGTCAAGCGAGTTCGAGAGGGCCTATTTTAAGCATACTGTCTGGGTTAAGCAGCGTGACATAAGCCTCGCTGACCTGCAGAAAATGATAGATGAGCGGATAAAGGACGGCAGTGAGCAAACGCCTTACATGACCGCCAAACACGCACAGAAGCGCCACGACAGAAGGGAAAGATGGATCGCGGCGATCGGGTTGGCAATAGCGGCGATTATGCTTATATCGGCCTATTTTATTCTGGCTTTAGGCTGGCAGGAGCATTGCCTGAGTACGCGGGGAAAAGTGATCAGCGCGGCCGTGACGGACCTCAGGGTCAGGAAGATTAGGTCACGTCGAGAAGTATGTGAGGTTCGCTACAAATTCCAGGTTGAGAATGGGGAGCAGTATTATACTAACCGGGCACTATGGCGCGGTGAAAATCCCTGGGCGAGTCTCAGACGCTCCGTTTGCGATGATGTCAGAAAGTCCGGCTTTGTGGCGGTTAAGTACGACCCGAAAGATCCCTGGACCCATGAGCTTGTGGAGACTTCCGGCATCAGCGGTGTAACGGACAAGCCGTGGATTTTTGTCTTGAGTTCTCTGCCGTTTATTTTAGCCGGTATTTTCGCTTTTGTGTTAGGGTTTTCCGCACTGATGTTGGTGTTGATCGGCTGACGCGGCCTGGAGGTTGTCGCTTTCTCAACTGAATATTTGGCACGCAGGATTTTGGACAGATTAATCAGAGAAAAATTATGGGAACGAATATGCGGAACGTTGATGCTGATCCAGTTTTTGAAATTAAGCCCTGGGCAAATAGCAAGTGGTATGCCGGGCTGTTGCTCATGGGTGTATTCTTTTTATATCGTGGCATTAAGCTGGGCTTCAGCCTCCTCCAAGTTTGGCATTTCCCCATCCTGCCGAGCATTCTCTGCATTGATTACCTGCTGTTGGGAGTCGGCCTGATGAAGCGGAAGTATTGGGCCCGGATGCTGGCGTTTGTATCCTCCCCATTCATTTTTTTATTCACATTGTTCCTCCTCCAGAAGTATCCCCGCGCCGCTCACCGGTCTTCCGTATATGTACTGGCGGTAATGGCTGTGGCGACCTTCATTTACCTGCTTATACCTCAGGTAGAGGAGGAATTCGCGCAAGGCCGTCCGCCTGTGAAAAGGCGGGATAATCTTGCGCCCCCGCCGCGACAGATACCGCTGACACTGAAGCTGTCTGCGATTTGTGGTAATAAATTTATGCTGATGTCCTGGCTGTCCATTGGCTTCGTATTCTGCGGTATCGCTTATATGCTCCGGAAAGCCGGGGTTTGCGTTGAACGGGGCATGCCTATGGGGTTCGCCGCCGTGTGGCTGTCGCTTTGGCTGTTCTTCCTCGGGGTCATCGGGTACATGGCGGGGCGGCTGACGCATTGGATCCTTTCAAGCGATCTCCGTCTTCTTGAACAAGGCATGCTAAGTCTGGCGATCCTGAAATCTCAAAAAAAAATAGACTTGAGGCATGGGGGCGGGCCCCTGTTCCACTTGGTCTTCGAGTATGAGGTTAATGGCAAGAAATTCCATACCTGGATGGATACTCCTTATGCAGTCAGACTATTGGACGAGACCAAGGAACCGATCATCTACGATCCTCAAAAACCGGGGAATTCCTTATTGTTAGACGAGTTGCCGGCGCATGTGGAGTTGGATGATACCGGCAACTTGAAGCACCGCTATCCATTTATGGGCTTTGTTTATCTGATGATCCCGTTCGGCACGCTAGTCTGTATGACGTATATAACATTAAGGTAGCGGCAAGCGAATTCCACGCCAGTTAAAAGCAACTCTGATTTAACAGTCTGCTGAAAAACCCCCTTTCGGGGTTTTTTGGCCTATTTTTGCCTACGCCTTTGCGCTGCTCAACTCACAGTCCCTAGTCGAGAATGCTCGTTTCGCATCGCTTCGGCTCGGCTTCAAAATCCGCTCAAAATACCTCCGAGTGGGGTTTTTCAGCAGACTGTTAACGCGCATCATATTGTTCCCAGTGGTATATATAAGGGGCACCAGGAAATCATGGCCGCCTACTTAATTAGTATCGCTTTCACCGGACAGGCCCACATACAACCGCCCAGCCGGTCGCATTTGGTTTCATCAGTTGCCTTGCATTTCCTGCTTTCCTTGTCCAAATATAGTATCTGTTTCGGGCACATGTTTACGCATTTCCCACAGCCCATACACAGCTTTTCGTCAATGAGAACTATTTTATTCGCCATTATTCCCCCTCTGAGTCGGTTTCATCCCAGTCATAAGGAAAGGTTGATCTTGAACTTATTTTATATTCAATACGTCTGCGATAGCCTTTTCCAGGCCTTCCTTCGGCAGAACGCCGCTTACCATCTGCGGCTGTCCGGTCGCCGGTATTAAAAGCATGGTCGGGATGCTCTGTATGCCGAACATGGATGAGAGCTGCTGCTCCTCATCAGTGTTCACCTTGTAAATATCCAGTTTTCCGGCATACTTATCCGCCAACTCGGCCAGCACGGGCGAAAGCATCTTGCACGGCCCGCACCAGTCGGCGTAGAAATCCACAATACAGGGTTTATCCCCGGCGAATTTCCAATCTTTGTTCTGTTCGAAGTCGAACACTTTTGTCTTGAACATGTCTTTCGTAAGATTCTGCATAGATCCTCCTCGCTACCTGTTCATAGTGAATAACAGTCCTAAAAGGGCTCCCCATATAGTGCTTAAATACGGGTTCTTTACTATCGGGCACATGCCGGAGGCACAACCGACAATTCTATGCCAGAGATACCCCGCTATTCCTCCGGCGGCTATTCCCAGAATAATTTTAAAAACAGGCATTTCGGCTCCTTCGCATTTTTCCCCTTCAAATATTAGACGCGCAGAACGCAAAAAGGATGCGCGCCATTTTTAGCGGGCTGATGTCGAGATTGAGTATGTGGCTGTTTCGGGATGAATCAGCGGAAATCTTTAAGCTGTTTTTTAAGGAGCAATCTTGCGCGATGTAACTTCGACTTCAACGCCGGCAGAGAGACTTTTAGCCTGGCGGCCCCCTCTGAATTGGATAGTCCCTCAATATCGCACAAGGTTATGGCTATTCTATAGTCTGGCGGAAGCGCTGCCAAAGCCTTGCTTACCGCGCGGCTGAGCTCGTTTTTGAGGGCGTTTTCGCCAGCCGACGGAGTTGACGGGTGTCTGGCGCTTTTGTCCCCGGGTATTTCCGAACTGGCCGTGGTCTTTGCTTTTCGGAACCGCTGCCAGCAGTTATTGGCGGCGATGCGGTAAAGCCAGGTGCCGAAAGCGGCATTAGCCTTGAAAGAATTTATGTGTTTAAGCGCGGAAACAAATGTCTCCTGCGCCACGTCGTCCGTCTCCGAAGGCATTCTTGCGCAGACGCTGGAAGCGATCCCGTAAAGCCGGTCCTTATATTTCAGCACCAGGGTTTCAAAGGCTTTATCATCGCCATTGCGGGCGCGTGTTATAATCTCGCTTTCTTTTATCATTCGAGACTTGAAGAATAGCCGGCCATTATGATGCGGTCTTCTCCGCTTCCGTTTTTTGAATTTGCTGCGGCATGTTTCGGATCAGGCAAATAAGCCCTGTCCATTTTCCGGTATCTCGATAGCCCGACCGTGATGGCGGCTATTCCGGCCGGAATACAGGCGATTCCTGCGGTTAGAAACCAGCTGTCATGCGGAAAATGCGCAATCGAGACGCCCGTGATCAACAATGTCACACCTGAACGCAGGTATGCAAGCAAGGTTCGTTCATTCGTCAGAAGAGTTCTGTCAATCGCAAGCTCGTCCCTAAGTATGAGATCGTTGCCGTCCGAAGCGTAAGTAGTTAGAGTCTTTCATAACATTCATTGTTCCCTAATCATAGACCCATAAATGTAACAGCCACTCCACACATTAAAACCGCGAAACCGGAGAGTGCATGCGAATACCTTTCAACCTTCCGGAGAGGCAATAGCTCAATCCCGCGCAAAGTCGCTAAAACCATGACCATCATTGTGGAGATAGTGGTGAGCGCGAAAACCGCCGTAACGGCGAGTACCCCGCTCATGCTGCTTTTGGCAGCCGGGTACATAAGCAGCGGGATAAGCGGCTCGCAGGGGCCGAAAACAAAAATCGTGAATAATATCCATGGAGTGATGTTAGCTTTTTTAGTGTCGTGGACGTGGGCGTGTTCCTCGGCGTGAGCGTGTGTATGAATATGCCTGAATCCGGCGTGAGCGTGCGAATGCTCGTGTTCCCTGGCTGAATATGCCTTCTTGATCCCCCAGATAAAATATAACAGGCCGAATACTACCAGCAGCCATCCGGCAATTCCGCCACGGAAGGATTCTATGTTCTCCAGGCTGGTTACTTCCGCGCCGAGATAAACCCCGGCAAACCCCAATACTACCGAACTCCCGACATGACCAAGGCCGCAGACTAATGTAATAACGCCGGTTTTCAAATAAGACCAGTCACGGGCTTTGGCCATTGCGATAAAGGGCACATAATGGTCAGGCCCGAGCAAGGTGTGAAAAAAGCCAATCGAAGCGGCAGTAATCACCAGAACGCTTGAATCCATGTTGTCTCCTGGGATGTGTCTGTATTTTTATACTAGCATTTTCTTCTTCGGGCTTATTTAGCTAATATCAGCGCGCAGATCTGCTTTGGCGTGTTCTGTTCAGATAGCTGCGAGCAATAAAGGAGGCCAGCGCCAGGTCTGCCGGATGCAGGTGCGGCATGAGATATTTGCATGCGGGAGGTGGATTCGATATAGAGACGTGATAAGCTATGGATGTTGGGCAATATTTCCAGGCGCCCACGCGTGGTTACGATATCAAGCTGAGCATTCTTAGACAGGCCCAGTTTCTTCGCAGCGTCGGCTGGAAGAATTATGGTGGTGTCATTTATTGCCTTGGTCTGAGACTTTTTCATGGTTCTGTCGGCTTTGTGCCGGGCAACAAGCGTTCTTAGGCCTTGCTCTCGGGTAAAGTGGTTGAGGTTGCGAACCAGCGCCGGCCTATCCATAGGGATACGTTTACCAGGCCTATAAGCACCGGCACTTCCACCAGCGGGCCTATGACCGCCGCGAACGCCGCGCCGTGGCCTATGCCGAAGGTGGCTATCGCGACCGCTATAGCCAGTTCGAAGTTGTTGGAAGCGGCGGTAAACGACAGCGTGGCCGATTCATTATAGGAGGCCCCGGCTTTTTTGCTCATCCAGAACGAGACGAAGAACATCAGCATGAAATAGATCAGCAGCGGTATCGCTATCCGCACCACATCCAGCGGGACCTGCACGATGTTTTCGCCTTTTATGGAGAACATGACCACAATAGTGAACAGCAGAGCTATCAGCGTGAGCGGGCTGATCACATGAATGAATTTCTGCGAATACCAATCCTTACCCTTAGCCGCTATAAGCGAGAAGCGTGTGATTATGCCCGCTATGAACGGTATGCCCAGATATATGAACACGCTTTTCGCAATTTCTCCCATGGTAATGTTAACTTCCGCGCCCTGAAGCCCCAACCAGCGCGGCACCAGTGTGACGAAGAAATATGCGTAAACGGAAAAGAACAGCACCTGGAATACGGAATTAAAAGCCACAAGCCCGGCACAGTATTCGCGGTCGCCCTTGGCCAGGTCGTTCCAGACTATAACCATGGCTATGCAGCGGGCCAGACCTATCATTATAAGACCCACCATGTATTCCGGTTTATCTCTGAGGAATATGATTGCCAGGGCCGTCATCAGCGCGGGTCCCACCACCCAGTTCTGGACCAGCGACAACGCCAGAACTTTTTTGTTGGCAAACACCCTGTGCATCTCTTCGTATTTAACCTTGGCCAGCGGCGGATACATCATCAGTATCAGACCGATGGCTATCGGTATTGAAGTAGTCCCGACGCTCGACGCGGCGTTAAATTCGGCAACGGCAGAGGGCCAAACCCAGCCTACACCTACACCCACGGCCATCGCCGCGAATATCCATACAGTAAGATAGCGGTCCAGAAAAGAAAGTTTTGCTATTATTCCGTTCATTTAATTCTCCTTCTTTCAGTATTTCACTAAACCCGAAACAAATTCTTTTATTTCATCGCGGACGCGGCGGTAATAAGCCAGGGCCTCTTCCTCATTTTTGGCCGCTTTAGCGAGGAAGGGCGGGTCCTCAAAACTTTGATGCAGTTTACGGGCTTTGCCAAACCACACCGGACAGCTTTCACGCGCTTTGGCCGCTTGATGGGCATTGCCCTTGTGCGGCACTGGCATAGCCTTGTCGCAGACTGTCACCACAAGGTCAAAAGCGATATCCTTGAACTCGCTGACATGCTTTGCTCTGTGGGTGGAGATATCCACTCCGGCCTCGGCCATTACTTTGATCGCGCGCGGGTCCACGATGCCTGGGTTTGTCCCGGCGGAGTAAGCCTCAATAAGATCCGGGTGCAGTTTCCTGGCCCAGCCTTCCGCCATCTGGCTGCGGCAGGAATTTCCCGTGCATAGAAAAAGGACTTTCATGGAATCTCCAATTGCTAGTGGCAGCAACCTCCGCCCTGTTTTGACATGCCTTTTATTTCCATTTTTTATCCCTCAGGCTGTTTTCGGCTTTTTCGCCAGAACCGTTATACTGGAAGCGGCGCCATCCAGCGCTTTCCCGGCCTTTTCCGTTATCGGGTCGGAGCAGGTGCCGGAGGCGGAATAAAGCCGGTCGGAAAGCAGTTTTATCCAGGCGAACCCGGCCGCTTTTATCGCGCCCAGATAATCGCGCCGGATAAGGGCTCCGGCCACGCAACTGGCGTAAAGTCCCGCGTGCTTTTTAAGAGCCGGCGGCAATTCCCTGTTCAGCACTATATCGCTGACCACTATGCTGCCGCCGGGTTTCAACGCGCGGAACGCTTCCCGGAAGACAGCCGGTTTGTCGGGTGACAGGTTGATTACGCAGTTGGAGATTATCATGTCCGCCTCGCCGTTCTTCACGGGAAGTTTCTCAATAACGCCCTTCCGGAACTCCACGTTCTTAAGGCCGGTGCGCAGGGCGAACTTCCCCGCGTTCTTCGCGGCCAGTTTAAGCATATCCGGAGTCATGTCCACGCCTATTGACAGACCCTTGTGGCCTACTTTCTCAGCGGCGATAAACACGTCCTTGCCTGCGCCGCTGCCCAGGTCCACCACGGTCATGCCCTTTTTCAACTTTGAAAAGGCCACCGGATCGCCGCAGGAAAGCCCCATGTCCCCCTCGGACGCGGAAGTAGCGGCTCCGCCGCAGCAGGAAGAGCCAGAGCAGCAGGAGGTTGAGTTTCTGGCGACCTCGCCGTAAGCTCTTTTCACCAGCAGGTGTGTGGTCGTGTGTTTTTTATTTACAGTCATAGTCGGTTCTCCTTAGTAAATGGTCAGCATTTGCAGCCTATCACACAGACGCCGTCGCGGCGCAGGGCCAGCCTTTTTTCAAGCCGGGCGATGTCGCCCGCCACTATTCCGCAGCAGGGCGCTGGCTTGGCCAGGCGCTTTACGAACGCATTCAGCGGCCCGGCCCCGGGAACCAGTGAATACATGGCCCAGCGGCCGCTTTTTTCCTTCCTTATTATGCCGGCCGCGCAGAGCGCGCCCAGGCAGCGCGAGACGTTGTACTGGCTCTCACGCATCGCGTCCACGAGTTCGCAGACGCACACTGGCCGGCCCGCCCGTGCCAGCAGCGCCGCCGCCCGCAGGCGCTTGGGCTCCGCCAGCGCCTTAAGCGCTTTTACGGAGGCGTTGATATCCCGGTTGTCGTGTTTCGCCATATGCACATTGTTGCATATATAAACATGGTTGTCAACACCGCGCCACGCCAGGACAACAGGAACCGCGGCGGCGGTCAAGGCTGGCGGCGTTAGGCGTGTCAGAGGATGCCGAAGCTGTATTTAAGTCCCAGATAGACCCCGCAGGCTATGAATATCCAGGCGGTGGCGGGTTTTGCCCAGCGTTCGAACTTCCCGGCCAGGCCGGTTATTGCGGAGATCTTTTTAAGGCCGAAATCGAGAACCACCGCCATGCCTATCACCGGCAGGGCGGTGCCTATGCCGTACAGCAATGGCAGCGAGAACGGGGCGGTGGTGTTCGCCGCCAGCGGTATTATGACGCCGAAATAGAGGGCGGCGGATATAGGGCAGAAAGCCAGGGCAAAAAGAAAGCCCATGATCAGGGAGGAAACCGCCCCCCCTTTGGCCTTGAATTTTGAGAGGTCAAGAAGATTGAATCCGACAAAGCCCCGCCCGAACATGTCCAGCATATACATCCCGGCCAGCACCAGCACGGGTGACAGCGCCTGGTTGCCGTATTTCTGCATAAAGAACGAGAAGGAGGGCGCGCTTAACAGGCTTTTTACCAGCAGGAAGCCTATGACGATATAGGCCACCGCCCGGCCCAGGGCGTAAAGCAAGCCGTGCAGCAGCACGGCCAGCTTGTGTGAGCCCGAATGCTTGGAGATATAGGTCAGCGCGGCTATATTAGTGGCCAGCGGGCAGGGGCTCACCGAGGTGATAACCCCTGTCCACAAGGCCGTCAATGCCGCCGCCCAGAATTCAGCGCTCATTTCTCGTCCAGCAGTTTATGCGTTTCATCAGCGATATAATTCAGAAACCCGTCTTTATCGCCGAGCAGCTGCCATACTTTTTCCAGCTTTGCATGTTTGAGGGCCTTCTCTCCGGAGAACTTCTGCACCACCACCGACTTTGAGTTAAGCCAGTAGTCCTGAACAAAATGTTTGTCAGGCTCTTCCTCCACGTTTACGCCCTTAAAAACCACTTTCCAGCCTTTATAATCGGAAGTAAAGTGTTTCTCCACCGCTTCCCGTGTATATGCCTCTATGGTTTTGCAGGAAGAACAGCGCGTATTGGTGTAGAAGTAATAAACCACTGCGGTTTTCCCTTCCGCGACGGACTTAACCGCTTTTTTTGCGGTTGCCGGAGCTTTCGGTTCAGACTTAACCGCAGGCTGGACCGGTTCCACTGGCGCAGTCACCGCTTCAACAGGCGTCCCGGGTGCTTTGGGAACTGCGACCATTTTGTACGCAGCCGCCGCTATGCTCACGCCCACAAAGGCCAGGAGCACGAATTTTAACGCTTTCCCCGTGCTTTTGGGCGTGGGGTTTTCAGATAAGTTGTTTTGCATGTTTATATACCTTTTCTATGTTACGCTCGGTTATTACGGTTTTTCCCTTCTCAAAGCCGCAGTCTGTCACCTTCAGATGTTTGAATTTTTTAACACCGTGAGTTTCCAGTGTTTTCTTGGCGCAGGCCACCGGGCAGCCGTCCAGGGCTATTACCAGGTCAGCCCCGTTTGCGGAGGCTATGAAACCGCTGATATTGGCTCCAACACCCGCAAGACAACTAAGTTTCACACAGGTCTCTTTGGAGAGGAGCCGCGCAGACCTGTCAGCCAACTCCCCTACATCCGCCGCACCTGAGCAGGGAAACACCAGCATCGCTTTCCCGCCGCATGCACATTGTTCTGCCATACTATTTAGCCTCCGATATTATCTTCTTAAGTTCTTCCACAGAAGGGATCTTGGACGCGAATTTAACTTCGTCGTTTATTGCCAGCGCGGGCGTCATTATAACGCCCATATCCGTTATCTTGTTGATATCGGCTATCTTTTCCATCTCGTACTCGATCCCCAGCTCTTTAGCGGCCGCTTCCGCCGCCGCATAGAGTTTGGCGCACTTGGGACAGCCCATACCAAGTATCTGTATTTTCTTTTTCATATATTCCTCCGTTAAAAAAACGTCCCATAGAACATGCCGCTGAATGTCGCCATTATCACCACCAGCGTCACATATACAGCGGTTTTCTTTGTCCCCATTACGCTTTTAAGCACCAGCATACTGGGCAACGAAAGCGCGGGGCCAGCCAGCAGAAGAGCTAAAGCCGGGCCTTTACCCATTCCAGAACCTATAAGCCCCTGAAGTATAGGCACTTCGGTCAAAGTAGCGAAATACATAAAAGCCGCCACTATTGAGGAGAAGAAGTTGGCGGCGAAGGAATTCCCGCCCACCGCCCAGGCAACCCAGGTGGAAGGAATAACCCCCTCATGCCCCGGCCTGCCCAACAGGAACCCCGACACGAAAACGCCGCCTATTAATAGCGGGAAGATCTGCTTTGACAGGTCCCAGGAGGCAGCGAACCAGTCACTCATTTCCCCCTCACCGGAAGAGTTCAACAGCCAGGAAAGGCCGATAAAACCGGCTGAGAATGAAAGTACAGGCAGGTCACGGTATAGAAAAGCCAGTATAACCGCGGGCAGGGCCGCGATTATCAGCTTTTTGGAGTCCGCGCCGAACCACAGCTTGAGCATTAAGCCCAGTGCAACGGCGGAAGCAGCGGTTAAGAGCCATTTAGCCTGGAACAAGGCGTAGAAGAAAGCGTCGGAAGGATCGGCCTTGGCCCAATTGGCGAAAATAAGCACGGCGGCCATAGCGGCGAAATACAAGGAAGTCTGCCAAAGAGGTCTTTTGACTTCCGGCTCCGGGAAGTCCGCCTGCGCTTTCACCTTGGCGTCCTCTTCATGCCTGAAGATAAAATGCATGGCCAGGCCGATCACAACGCTGAAAACTACCGCACCTATAGCGCGTGCCGCGCCCATTTCAAAGCCGAGTATGCGGGCGGTCAGCACTATGGCCAGCACGTTTATGGCTGGGCCGGAGTAAAGAAAGGCAATGGCCGGGCCAAGGCCCGCCCCGCGCTTATAAATACCGGCAAACAGCGGCAGCACCGTACAGGAGCAAACCGCAAGTATGGTGCCGGAAACCGAAGCCACGCCATAAGAAAGGAATTTATTGGCTTTGGCTCCGAAATACTTCATCACCGAAGCCTGGCTTACAAAAGCGGAAATGCCGCCGGCAATGAACAACGCGGGAACAAGACAAAGCACTACATGCTCCCGGGTGTACCACTTAGCCAGTTCCAACCCCTCTGTTATGGCCCCGTCAAAGCGCGGCAGTCCGACCGGCAGAAAGTAAAAAGCGAAAAACACTCCGATAAACCCGGCCAGCCATTTCCATTCGTCTTTCCAGTTCATATTTCCCCCTTCTTTTTATTGAAGTTGGGACAAACGCTTAAGCTCAGCACGCAGCGGAGCTTTAACCTATAAATTATCTGATTGCCTTTCCTTACGGAATCGATGATGCCCGCGCTTCTGAGCACCGACAGATGCTTTGATATGGTAGATATGTCATCACCCACCATCTCCGTCAGCTCGCAGACGCAGGAATCTTTTCTGCCAAGCTGGTGGACCATGAATAGGCGTGTCGGGTGCCCCAGCGCCTTGAAGGCCGCCGCTTCCTTTTCATAAACATCGAGAATTGTTTTCTTCATATTTGCTATTCTACCAAATTCCCAAATACATGTCAAAGGCCCCAAGTCCCCGTTTTTTTGGAGAACGCGCCCGCCCTTATGCCAGCTTGATTCTAAATTTAGGTGGCACTATGTCCCCCCGCGCATCAGTTTTACTGGTCCGCCTTCTATTTTAAGCGCCTTGCCGTTCACACTACGGCATCGGCCAGCTTCCGCCTGGCGGAAGCGAGTATGTTGCCGAACGTCTGCCTGGAAACCTTCATGGCCGAGGCAGCCTTTTTCTGCTCTTTCTTGTCCAACTCTGAATGCTTTATATTGTGAGCCCAGCCGTATATGATATGCGGCATTGTTTGATGGTTAAAAGAGGCTGAGGGTGTCGCATATTTCTAGACTATGCCTGTGCCGTATCAAGCGCTATGCGCAACAGACGGCCTAAGTTTTAGGACCCGGCTTATAACGCCTTCCCTTCCCCTCCGGAACCAGCACGCTGATAAACATCCCATCGCCATCGCGTTCAATATCAAACAGTACGCCTTCCGCCAGATTTACCGCATCGAAAACGTTTGGCATTTCGGCGAAGGATCCGACGGTGGTTCGATTCACCGCCCTGATTGTGTCGCCGCGTTTTAGATAGCCGAACAGCTTTGAGTCCGCGCTTATCCGCTCCACCACGGCCCCGCCTTCCTCAAAACGCAGATCCAGGCCCTCCCATGAATAGGCATTGCTTTTGTGTCCCGGCCGAACTTTGTCGGCTCTTCCTGAAGTGTAGATAACCGAAGAGTCACGGCCTGGCCGCTCAGCAAGCTTGATCTTCTGTTTTTTAGTCAGCTTCCCGCTGATAATCGTCAGTTCCATGATATCACCCGGCCTCCGGGTATATGTCCGGTAAAAAAGGTCTTCCTCCTTCTCAATAGGCTCGCCGTCGCTTTCTGTTATAATGTCGCCCCTGGCTATCCCGGCCTCGTAGGCCGGGGAACCTTTAGCCACCGCGTTAACAATCCCACCGGAAGTTGTCTTCACTCCCAGCCGCGCCGCCATCACGGGGTCAAGTGCCGTAAGTGATATGCCAAGCCAGCCGCGTTTTACCTCTCTCCCGGCAAGCATATCAGGTAGGACGCTCCTGACCTCCGATGCAGGAATGGCGAACCCCATACCGGCAAAAGCCCCTGAGGGAGAGAAGATTGCTGCGTTGACGCCTATAACTCGGCCATTCAGGTTCAGTAACGGTCCGCCGGAATTCCCCTGGTTGATCGCCGCATCGGTTTGTATCAGCTTCTCGTATTTCCGGCCTTCCACTTTTATGCCAGCGTTAAGCGCTGAAACTATGCCGGATGTGAACGTCTGCCTGAAACCGAATGGGTAGCCTACTGCCAGCGCAAAATCTCCTACTTTCGCTTCAAGCGGTTCCAGTTCTAGATAAGGAAACCGGTCGTTGGAATGTATCTTAAGCACTGCGAGGTCGAGCGCCGGATCTCCGCCGGAGAACGAAGCCATATATGTTTTTTCTTTCCCACCGGCATCCGCCACGGAAACCTTTATGCGGGAAGCTCCTTCCACTACATGATAATTTGTCAGGATATGGCCTTCCGGGTCTATAATTAAGCCGGAGCCCACGCCTTGGGTGTCATAGCGGTAGGTCCGCTCCCTGGGAATTATATAACCAAAAAAGAATTCCGGTTCTATAAACGTTTCGGCGTCTTCACGCACTACTTTCAGGCTGACCACCGCCGGTTTGGCTTTGGCGGCGACCATATTGAAAGTTTGTTGGACTTTATATGCTTCCTCCTGAGTTCCGGCTGCAACGGAGATGAAAAGGATTAACGCAGTAAACGCTGTTTTTTTAATCATAGGGTTCCTTCCTTATGGATAATCAATGCGCATATTGACAAAAAATTCGGGAGCATATATTTAACAGCTTACATGAACGGCACTATGAGGACGCCGGAGTAATCGCGGCCGCCTTTTCAGGAATAGAAACAGGAATGGTGATGGATATTTCGGTTCCCTTCCCCGGCTCTGATCGTACATCAAGTCGGGCAGAGTGCCTGTCAGCCACCAATTTGCAGAATGCCAGTCCCAGGCCCACATTTTTAGCGGTTTTAGAAAGCGACGTGTACTTCTTGAAAATTTCTTCCCGGAATTTTTCAGGGATTCCAACTCCGGTGTCTCGAACGAACAGTTCAACGTTGTCTTTGCCTTGGGATCGGACGCCTAGCTTTATCTTCCCGCCTTCGGGAGTATAATGGATGGCGTTCAAAACAAGGTTCCCGATGACACGCCGTATAAGAACATCGTCGCCGTAAATGCACCAATCTTTTATCTTCGGCAGGATTTCCACGGACCACTTTCTGCCTGAAGCGATTACGATCGCGGAGTTCTCCTCGGCGCTTTCTTTGATCAGGCTTTCCAGCATTATCCGCTCTTTCTGGACCGGAATATCCTTATCGCTCAGCTTGGCGATATTCAGGATATCCTCGACCATGCCGTTAAGACGGCTCAATGAGTCTTTTGCCAAATGGGCAATTCGGCCCATGCCATTTTTACCATACGCGCCTTCATTTATCTCCTCAAGCATGAATTCATTGACCGCTTTCAGCACCGTGATGGGCTGCTTGAGGTCATGCACGGTCATGGCGAAAAAATCATGGTTTAGCGTCTCTGTTTCTTTGCGCAGATTCCTTTCTTCCACAAGCGTGTCATGAAAATCCCTGAAAGCCGCAGAAAGTTCACCCATTTCAGACCCTTTAGTCGCCGCTGGGAGGGAAGGCATTTCTGCATCCTTCATTTTCCCGGCGGCGCTTACCAGCATCCGTATATCCAGCGCCAGTCTTGAACTGGCCGCCCAAAGCAGTGCCGCAAGCGCGCACAGGAATACCACGCCTTGAAAGATCGCCCGCCAGAGTACGTTTTCCCTCTCTCCCCTGGCCGCATCGACCGGTATACCCAATTCCAGCGTTCCGTAGAGTCGATTATTATTTACGAGGTCTTTTCTTATGTCAAAAACCCCGTCCTCTATCATATTGCTGGAGGCATCGATTCTGCGATCGGCAAATTTAATTCCAGGACTAGCGTGCGTAAATATGGGATCACCTTTGGTATTGGATACCTGCAAGTAGCTTATGTGCTGCAGGCGGGCAATAGAGGATAACGACTTCTTCATGCTGGATGAATCGTTTCCCGCCATATACTGCAGCGACAAATCCGCTATCAGGTCGGTAGTAACTTCCGCCTTGGTCATGGAGGATCTTGAAATGGCGCTTTTATGTGCCAAAACGCTTTCGTACACGACAGCGGCAATAAAAACAAACGCAATGCTCATGAATACTAAAAAAAGCTTTGTTCGTATATTCATATTATTCTCCGAAAATGCCAGGCGTTGCGGGTGTTGTGGCTATGGCCCGGCGCGCGCGGGCCCATGCAAAAGTTAGGTCCGCGCGGGGATTCAAGGCCGTACCGCGACACCTGATGCTGTTATTGTGTGCTCGTTTTTATGTCAAAGGTTATCGTCGTCCGCGCCCTGCTCCTCCTTTTCCTCATGGCGTTCGCAAGAGATGGCAAGCGAGTTCTCCGTGAGGTCCAGGTTAATGTCCTTTTTCTCAACTCCGGGCAGCGCCACGGACACCTGTATCTCTTTGTCGGTTTCTTTTATGTCTATCTGAGGTGTATTCGTGCCGCCGCTTATCAGCGGGAGGTCAAAGAGGTCTTCAAAAACCCTGCCAAGGGATTTAAAAGGCCTCAGCGCCGCCGCTGATCTTTTCTCGAGGTTGGCTATGTCTTTGTCGCCCATAGTTGTTTCCTCCGTTGTGGTGGTTGTTTTTATGTCAGACTGGGGCCTGGCAAAAATAGTGTAGCATGCTGGCAGTTTAATGTCAAGAGTGCTAATTATGAAATACTTTCCTTATATATAGGCGTGGAATTTCGTGTTTCACCGGCGCAATCGCGTGATGTGAATGCTTCGCGTAGAAAGTAGGATCAAGCGCAGCTTGAATTTCTTGGCTTCTGCAAGCAGGCCGTTTTTAATATTTCTTTTTCCCGTCACATGATCAACTACTAGCAAATAGGGTAAGGTGAAAATAAAATGAGAAACAAAAAGGTTGTTTCTCATCTAGGATTTTAAAAGTCCGGGTCCTTAGCGAATAGCAGCAGTGGCGCGAAACTCAAACGCACATCCCCGTTCCGGGGCTCTGCCAGCCTCAAATCAATAAGTCCCTGCTTGGCATCCAGGCCGGGCCTGAATTTTTCAGCGACACTCCGGACAAGATCTTCGCGTAGATCAGCCATGCCCGCACCGGGAACAAAAGCGTGTTCGGTCAGGCTTTGCTTCTTAAGAGCTTTGGCAGGGGCGATGCGATCTGCGTCCATCGGCAGATTTCTGTCATGGTCCCGGTAGAGGTGTTTGCCGTTTGTGGTTCGATGCGTAACCAGGGACGGCCCGGTTTCAAAAAGAAGAATCTTCTGGACACCAGAGTTGTAGATGTGGGACTTTGCCGAAAGGGGCGGGTCGATTCTGGAGGCAGGGATCTCAAGAAGCTTGGAAACCTGCTTCTCTGTATCGGGAAGGCCGGACGTTGTCCCATCGTCATCAAGACCTATAAGCAACTCTCCGCCGTCCGCATTTGCAAAGGCTACCAGAGTTTCGGCTATTTCGGCGGCAATGTTCTTAAGATGTTTTATATTCCGGGCAACAACTGATCATCCCCAGTGGCACGGGCACCAGCTTTAACGAATACAGGCTGGGCCTCAGGCTGGAGGAAGCTAAACGGCTGTTGACGCAGTCCGGTTATACCGTGGACCAGATCGCCCGCAGGTTCGGCTACGAGAACCCGGGTTCACAACGGTTCAAAAAGTTTTCCGGCCTGACCCCGGCCGCATACCGCAGGAATAAACGCTCCGACCCCCGCCGCTGAAACACCCCGCGTACCGGTAAAGTGAGAATAATTCCACACCATGGGCCCAGGTATAAATATTCCGTAAGTTTCCCAGGTCAATCTGTAGAAAAGCATTTCCCCAGGAGCCATCCCATCCTGATAAGCCCGCGCTTGCCCATAATCCGGCTAGGTTCTTAAGGTACTGCTGATAATCCCCTTCCTAAGGGAAAAGGCAGGTCCACCTCGCGCCCGTTCTTTATCCCGAGCTTAAACTTTTTTTGTTAACCAATTAGACTTGCGGGAACTTAGGGGTAAGGTCGGGTTCGACCTGGCTGGAACATCTTTTGATGGCGGTTACGGAACAACGGTCCTTCTCACCTCTTTGTTGCCGGGATGAAAAGAGTGTGTTGTGAAGAAACCTTGGCCATGAGGGTGGGCAATTCTTCTATAGTGCCGTTTATGACAGAATGGCCGTCTGAATTCACAAAAAACGCAGCAAGGAATACACGTTTTTCCGGTGGATAGGCGGACGCGATCTTTGAAAGGAATTGGGTCCGTTTCTTTTTATGCCCTGAAGCGTTAAGGCTCCCCACGCAGAAAAACAGTGTGTCGGTTTCAGGGGTCAGTTCCGCGCCGTCTGCTACATTGCCTACAGTTAACAACCTTAGCTCGCTCTCTAAGGTCAGGTTGAAGTGGATTAGGAGAGAGTCTATCGAAGAGACGGCCTCAAGAAGTTTTACGCGGATATTCTTTTTCGCAGCGGCAACGGACAGCGCATGTATAGTGGAACTGATGAACGCCGGGTTCCCGTAGGTCAGAAAACCGATAGTGTCATGTGTTCGGAAGCCCTGCAGAATCGTTTTTACACACGCGGCGTTGTTTGCGCGCGGCAGAAGAACCAGATCGGCGGTTAGTCGGGAAATATTGGAGGCTGTGGCCTCATCTAAGGCGTTGCTGTATACCCTGTCACACTTCCTAAGTACGGCGATCGTTTCAAGGGTTAGATGGTTGAATTTAATGCCATGTGAAATACCGTAAAGCGTTTTTGCCATTTTAATACTGCTCCGTTTTCTCATATTGCCACATATTTCCGTCCCCCGATCATTTCCCTGATAGATCTGGTCATGGCGCAATTTTTATTTTAGCAAATAAGCACGGCGGCCAGCGGGTAAGCTCGAGCCCCCCTCCTCGATCCCGTGGTGGGGCGGTCGACGCTTCATGGCGAAAAAAATGCCCTGCGTCCAAGCAGGGCGATCCGTCGGGCTACTAGATTAAATTTGGGGGGTGGCTTTCAGGCCTCAGTCATAACCTACTTTGCGTAACATCCCGAGGAATCTTTATAAATACCGCTTTCCGGTCGTTTCCCTCAGGTTCCCCCATCCAGGACCGCGAGAAGCCGTCGCGGGCGTGGGGCCACGCGGCGCGGCCCCGCACCGCTCCTCTGCACCGCACGATAGCCGCACGGTCGGCCACGCTGCGCGGCCGCCCATGCTTGCCGCAGGAAAAAGGGTTCGCAGGCTCGGCACGTTGCGCCTTCGCTCTGCTCCAGCAGAAAAGAGGTGTTTCTCATACTCACCCCTTCGGGGCCAGGGCGCATACGCGCCCGCGCAACAGCCGGGTGTCCACCGGACACCGTGCGCCCTCCTTATGCGCGGCCTGCTGGCCGCTCCCGTCCGCCTTCGGCGGCCGTACAACGCAGAAAATTATTTCCCGCGCGCGCTGCAAAGAGTTGATGCCGGTGGCCACCATATTTATAAAACACCACCCCGGCGTCCGCTGCTGCAGTCGCCGCGGTGGTCTTTTCTGTTAATGTTTTGTCGCCACCGGAAGAGGCGGAAACTACAAAACCATAAGGTAGGACCAGGCCTGGAGCTCTGGCCGCGTGGGGGCCGCCGCTCCCGTCCTGGCCCGCCTTACCTGCCCCCGGCCATTTATGATACGGCATAATTCCACACCCTCAAATAATCACAGCTAATCCCGTGGTTAATGGGTCCACTCAATAACCTTCACTTCCGCCCCTAACTTTTTTACGACGGCTTCCCTCATCTTTTCAAAGTGCGGGCACGGAAAGCCTATGGGGTTTCCATTCTTAATGCAGGAGGCGAACGCGATTATCTGCGCGCCGCGTTCCACCATCATTTTGGCCCTTGTGACCGCTTTCTTTCCTGGGCAGCCGCCGCATGAAACAAAGCCTATAATTTCCACGGGCCCGGTTTCGGCGAACGCGCATTTTCCCTCCTGCGCGATCTTGAAATCGGTGCTGCCGGGGCACATGTCCTCCGTTTGCTGGCATCGAATGATCCCTGCTTTCATCATTTGTTCTTCCTTCGGGGTTTAGATCCCCGCCTCTTGGTGTTTATACTGTTCGGCGCTTAATGGCACCCGGTTGCGCCGTGATGCGCGCAGGCGCAGGCGGGGTCGGCTTCTTTAAGCTTGCCGGCTTGTAGTGCTTTTACAGCTTCGGCAACCGTGGTCAGTGGTACCAGATAAACTTTTATGCCGGCGGTCCGTAGGCCGTTTATCGCCCCGGCGCCCATTCCGCCCGCAAGCACCGCGTCCGGCTTCGCGTTCCCCACGGCCTTGAGCGGATTGCACATTCCGTGCTCATGGTCGAGATTCCCATTGTCTATGATCTCGCATTTAAGTGTTTCCGTGTCGCATAGCGTAAAGTACGGCGCGCTGCCGAAATGCCCGTAAACATTCGCCTTCAGTCCGTCTTTTGTTTCCGTGGGTATGCAGACTTTCATTTTAGTTCTCCTAATGCCGCTGATTTTAAAAATAATACTTGGCCCTCAGTTCAACCTTGGTGCTTCCCGCTTTCTCCCCGAATTCCGTTCCGGAGGAGCCGGCCAGGAAGATGGCTTTCAGGCGGAGCTCAAGATTAGTGACCCGCGTCCACACTGTTTCGGGGGCAATAGAAAAACTATTATCACCCGCGTTGATCATGGTGGTCAGCGCAGGGGTGAAGTAAAGAATCTTAAAAGGCTCCTGCTGGATTACCCGCAGATAAAAATACTCGCGCATGGGGTTTGCCGCGCCATAACCGGAATTGCTTAAATCTGCGGCCTTTTGCATCAGCGCGGCGCTGCCTGTTCCCGTATAAGAAACATAGGCGGCATCGACGAAAGAAAAATAATCGGTCATAGCTTCATCCGAAAAGCCGCCGCCGTTATGGTAATATTCGGCTATGTAAGTTGCGTCTTTCTCGGTCTGGTAGCGCAAACCGAGCAGGTAACTTTTTGCGTCAAAGACTTTCTTTGTGGTATTGCCGTTTTTATCCGTTATGGTATGGGGATTATCCGCTATTAAAGCCGCCTCGCCGTGCACTTCGAAGTTGGTGGAAATATTCCGCGAGAAATCAGCCCCGTAAGCGGCCGGTTTGCTTCCTCTTGCGCGGTAGATCAGGTCGATGTCCGTGTCGTAATACAAAAAATACGCCTTGCATGCGAAGTCCAGATGATTCAAGCTGCCGAAGGTGTTGTTGAGATGTTCGTAAACCGGCAGGATAACCGGCGTAACTGACGCGGTTTTCAACTGCCCGTTAAAACTCCGGGTATAGTCGGCGGACAGCACCGCATAGCCCTCAAGCGGCAGCTCGGGGTCGTCCGGGTTTTTGGGGCGGTCTATCAACGCCGCCGGGTTCCAGGCGTAGCCCTTGCCCCAGCGCATCACCTTTTTCCCTGCGATTATATCCGCCTCTGAAGACGGTTTGACAGAAAGGTAACCCTCGTAAATCTGTAAATCGCGGTCCCAGCCCTGGTAAGTGTTGTTTAGGTCGGAATTTATACGCAGATAGGCCCGTGAAATCCCGCGCTGATAGCTGCCTTCCAATTGAAGCTTGGAATTGTATTCATACGTGGTCCGTTCTTTGGCGTGGTTGTGAAATTTAAGTTTATATAGTGCGGCATCCCTGTCCATTGCGGCCAGCACCGGCCTGAACTCGGCGTAACCGTTCAGGCTGTACGGTTTCTTTTCCGTCTCGGAAACATCAAAAGAATAATCCTCGGCGGCGGCCGGCAGAAGGCCCGCCGCTGCGGACAGGAAAGCCAGGGCAATAAAAGGCCGGCGCGGGCTCATCTTAATGTTTCCAGTTTAGACATAAAAGGAACCGTGAAGATCTCGTCTTTCAGATCGCGTTTTTTTATCTTCGAGAAGATCATCACGGATTTATAGCCCTTATACAGCGGGCTTTCGGTCTCTATCACGGAAGGCCGCACAATTCCCCCGCCGAAGTCCTTGGTTTCTTTGAAATACAGTGTTTTAATGAGCATCAGTTTTTCGGTAAGGCACTCGACCTTAACCGGCAGCCTGGTCTTTTTGTCCACCCACATATTAAGCCGGTCATAGGCCACGGTCTTTGTTTTGGCTTTGATGTGCAGGAGGTATTGCTCGCCTTTGTCTTCCATCTGATCGACCGTGTACTCCGCGCCGAAGTCTATCTTTAGAATGTCGGCATTATTGAATACCCCGCCGGTGGCGGATTGCAGGCTGGTGATGCGTATTGGCTTGCCCACATTGGGGATATACAGCCACATATTATCGCCGAGCCGCAGCATCCCGCGCCCTTTGTCGCTGGCTGGCGAAAGGAATAGCCCCGCCACTTTCTCGTTCCCTTTACGGACCATGTAGAGAACGAATTCTTTTTTGCGCCCGTCCGGTTCGATGTTTATCAGTTTTCGGTACATTTCATAAGACGGCGGCTCCAAATTGCGGTCAACTTCCCGGAGCAGTTCGTTGCCATCCACGGCATGGGCGGCGGCGCCCATCAGGGCGATAAGTGAAACTGCCAATATTTTCCTAAGCATCGGGTTCTCCTATATGCTCTTTAACGCTTTTACGGGTTCCAGCCGGGAGGCTTTCCAGGCGGGCTGTAAGCTGCCGAATACCGCTACGGTCAGCACGATAGCCGAGATAATGGAGAAGTCCCCCGGGTTCACGGAGGGCGTCAGAACAAAACCCTCGCGCATACCGAAAGAGAACGTGATATGCAGCAGCCTTACCCCGTAAATTACCGCTACACTAATGATATTGCCGGCTATAACTCCGGCCAGGCCAAGGCACAACCCTTCCGACATGAACATGGCGAGGATGGTGCCCGGCTGGGTCCCGATAGCGGCGATAGTCCCGATCTCCCTGGTCCGCTCGTAGACGGACATTATCATCACGTTCATAATGCCGATAAGCACTATGGCCACCAGCATTATCTTTACAAGCAGCGTCATCATGTCTATCATGGTGGCGATGCTGGCGAACGGGGAAAGTTTCTGCCATGGATGTATCTCAAAGACCGGCTTGCCGTCGTTGGTCTTTTCCTGCGCGAAGGCTTTTGTCAGCGAGGCGAAGGCCGGCTCCAGCTTGCTGAAGTCCTTTAAGCGTATGGCGATCTCACTTATTTCCGGCGGGTCCATGCGCAGCAGTTCCGTGGCGTCGCTCAAAAGAATGTAGCCGTCGCGGCCGCCGGGGCCGGGTGCGGTTTCTATTATGCCGCCCACGGTGAATTGCTTGCCGTTGACGGAGCCGTCTTTGTTCGTGGCCACCAGCACCACGGTAGCGCTGGTTTTAAGTTTCATGCCGCGCGCCAGCAGTTCCGGCACCAATACCTCGCCAGGCTTAAGCTGGCTGGTCCCTTCAATAACCCTTGAGGGAAGGAGCGGTACGGTTTTAAATTCCTCTGCCGGATTAATAGCCGCCAAGCGGATATTTGTGGTTTCGGAGAAGTTGCTTATAATTCCGCCGAGTTTTATCCTGGTCGAGTAAGATTCCACCTGCGGGTTGGCTTTAAGTATGGCCTCGGCCCGCGTCATCTGCTCCGCCGTCAGGTTCATGTTCAGCGGCACGTTCTCCACCGACACCAGGTAGCCTTTCCTATGCACCTGGATATGGCCGAGCATGGAGTCGGTTATCTGCGAGATGATCAGGTTCTTGTACGAGTTGGTAGCCGCCATGTACACCTGTACGAAAACTACGCCCACGGCGATAAGCGAGACTATCAGCAAGGACCGCCGGGCGTACCTGTGCGTGTTGCGGACCGCCATTTTAAATATCTTAAGCATTGGTGTTGCCTCCGGTGCGGGTTGCCCCGACAAGTTCTCCGTCTTCAAGCGTGAAGACGCGCTCGGCCTCGCCGATTATTTTCTGGTCGTGCGTGGAGAATATGAAGGTGGTGCCGGTCTCGGCGCGCATTTTCTTCATCAGTTCCAGTATCAGGTAGGCCGTTTTGTGGTCGAGGTTAGCGGTTGGTTCGTCCGCAAGCACCAGTTTGGGGCGGGTAACCAGCGCCCTGGCTACGGCCACGCGCTGTTTCTGCCCGCCGGAAAGCTGGTCCGGGTATTTGTTGAACTGGTCGGTCATGCCGACTTCTTCCAACAGGGCCATTATCCGTTTTTTTCTTTCGTCTTCCGGCAGCGGGTTTACTATCAGAAGCGGGTATTCAATATTCTCGTAGACGGTCAGCACCGGGATCAGGTTGAAGTCCTGGAAAACGAAACCGATGTGCTGGCCCCGGAAGCGGGCCCCGGCTTTGCGGTCCAGTTTGCCTGCGTCCATGCCGCAGACCTCCAGCACGCCGCCGGTGGGTTTATCCAGGCAGCCTATAAGGCTTAGTAGCGTGGTCTTGCCGCTGCCGGACGGGCCCACAAAAGCTGCGAAATCGCCGGGCTCCAGCGTGAAGTTAAGGCCTTTGAGCGCTTCAACTTTGGTCTCGCCGGCTATGTAATATTTTTTTAAATCTTTTCCCGATATGATTGGCATATGGTCTCCTTTTAGTGCAAAGCTGCCGTTATTTGGTTTTATTTGCGGTTGATTTCTTCTTCGCGGCCGAAAGGTTTATCTTTTGCGTATCAGAACAGCAGCGCTTGCCGCTTTGCCCGGCGTGGTTGCCGCAACCGCAGCCGCCATTGGTAAGTTTTACCGTGCCGCCGGTTATCTGTACGGACTTGCCGCTTACCAGCGCGTCCGCTATCTTCTGACGGGCGGAGTTTATAATGTTGCCGAAAGTCTGGCGCGAGACGCCCATTTTCCTGGCCGCGTCTTCCTGATACAGCCCTTTGGCGTCGGCCAGGCGGAGCGCTTCGAATTCGTCCAGCTTAAGGAGTATCTCGCCTTTCGCCTGCGCGGTCTTGCCGTCCGGGCCGAAACAGGAGCAGGCGGGCTTAGCGTGGACTTTTCTGCATTTTCTGGACTCGCACATATACTCCTCCAAAGAAGCCTGTTGGCATATGCCAATAGCAATTGTAGGCCTTTCCCATCCGGTAAGTCAATAAATTAACGTGTCGTTGCGTCTAAAAAGTATTGGGAATTGGGGTCAGGTCGTGATTCTTGACTGCCCGCTCCTAAGCACGGATAGATTGTATAGATTATGCCGACTGGGGGCAACGCGTGGAAATAAAAAATGCCCTGCGTACAAGCAGGGCGACCCTTCGGGCCGTTAAATGTAGAATTGGCGCGCAAAAATTAAGTAAAAAACAACAATTTCAAATTTGGGGTGGCCGGTCCGACTGTCTTCGAACAATTTCTCGGAAATATACGGCGGATTTACGTCAACAACCTGACTTTTGCCTGATAGACGAATCGTCGTTCGAAGTTGTAATCGGCCCTAACGGCAAAAAGATGATGTTTTCACCGGAAGAGGCCCAAACAATCCGGAACCGCCGGGTCAAGTCCCCCCGCCCGCCCAGAATCCAGCAAGATCTGCTGGAAGCCCGCCAACTCAAAGACCGCCTTGAAAAAACGCCGGGCTTGACAAAAACCGCCCTTGCCGCCGAACTGGGCATCTCTCGCTTTGAGCTGATCCTCCGCCTGAACCTCCTGCGGCTTGCACCGGAGATCCAGGCTGAGATCGCGGCCATGCCGCCGAGTGTGTCTGTGCGCTGCCAGATATCGAAACGCGCCCTGCGGAATATTGCCGTAATCTCTGATAGCGCGCGGCAGAAAATAGAGTTTAACAGACTGCTCGGCTCAGAAGGGTAGGAGCCGTCGGGTATTTATTACTCGTCTCGCTTTTTTCGCTTCGGCTTATGCTCAAGCTTTTTGACTTGGTTCTCAAGTTCTTCCATTTCCGCTTCCTGCGCGACAATATCCTCGCGGTGTATGCGGGCGGAATGAAAAATCTCGTATTGTTTCAGCGCAAAGGCTTCGGCGATTTCTTTTTTGACCTTGCCGGCATTGCTCAGAATGGCCTTACGGTTGAATTTCAGGAATTCGTCCAGTAAAGAGCGCCAGTCCTTCATGTATAACGGCACCCCCTCCTCGGCGCGTTCCTCTGCGAAGTCCAGGTACATGGTTACGAGCCGGTCCAGCTTCTTGATCTCATCGGTATTGAGGTAATTCTTGGCGATAGTCACATCCGCCTTGCGGACTTTGCCAGCCTTCCAAGAGGTAAGCCCCATGTTATCCTTTCTTGCGTCGGCGCGTTCATGGATAATTTCCGGAGCCGTCTTGCCCGTTATCGCCCAATGGAGCTTGTTCTGCACAATCTGGAAAAACTCCTGGGTTTCCGCTGCGTTGGGGTCGTAGTCTACCGCCAAACTATAAATATCCCGCACCTTCTGATAAAACCGCTTTTCAGAGGCGCGGATGTCGCGTATACGCTCAAGCAGTTCATCAAAATAATCCGCACCGAACTCCTTCGGGTTCTTCAAGCGCTCGTCATCCATCACAAAGCCTTTGATCAGGTATTCACGGAGTCGCTCCGTAGCCCACCGCCGGAACTGGGTGCCCCTAGGTGATTTTACTCTATAACCTACGGCGAGAATCATGTCCAGGTTATAAAAAACAATGCGGCGTTGAACCTGGCGCCCGCCCTCATTTTGAACTGTCAAGTATTCCTTGACAGTTGCCGTTTCGGAGAGTTCCTGTTCCTCAAGCACATTGTTAATATGAAGGCTTATGTTTTGTTTGCTTGTTTGGAACAACTCGGCTATCTGAATCTGAGAAAGCCATACAGTCTTATCAGCGAATCGCACCTGCAGACGACTCTGGCCATCCTCAGTCTGGTAAAACAGTATTCCAGATTGATTGGGTGCTTTTTCAGGAAAGTTTTTGGTCATATGTTTTGAGGGGGCATATTATCATATCCGGCGCAAACTACCGGTCCCATATCCTTATTTTCTCCGCAGTATCTGGATATGAAAGCACATCTGTGCTGTCTATGAACTGGTCAATTGCTCCGGCATTCGTTTTTATAGCTTTGATTGCTTTGCTTTGAATTTTACTTTTGAATGCCTCGGCGAATTTCACTGCATGAATAACACGATATGGTCGCTCATGGAATAAAGAGACTTTATGTGGCAGAGGGTGGATGATATGTTTCGAGTTACACAACTTGGCGACTATCGCGTATGCTTCCGATAAATGCTTTTCTCTTTTCCTCCAGGTCTCCGCGCTCAATATTTTGTTGAAAACCGGAATAAGGGATTTTGAGGGTTTGAGCGCTAAGAAAGCAGTGCCGAGCCATTTAGAGTACGGCGCGTACTCCCGCTCTAATAGGAAGCATAATCGCATCAGATCTCTGATGATTCTTGCTGCGACGATTCGCGAGCCAAGTTCGTCTCCTACATCTCCGCAGCGGCCCACGAATGCTTCTTCCTGCGAAATCCGAATCCATTGGGCGGCGAGCATGTAAAGCCAGACATCGCGCGGGTAAAAACGAAACTTCTTTCTTATTCTGCGCAATTCGCGAAGTCCATCATAAAACACCTCTCCTCGTACTATTTCCAGTAATCTTTGCTGGGGAAAAGCCAGCCAGTCAGATACGGAAATCTTTTGAAAGGGATCAACCTTAAGCCGCGTTTCAATAAACGATTTTGTTGTTAAAATAGCCACCCTGTGGTTCACCGGACCAGATGTAATATTCAGCGGAGTGCGCACCCCCTTGGAGTCTGGGGCGCTGAAATTGGTGGGATAACCTAAAAAACTGTGTGGAAGGTTCGTGGAAAGCACTTTTGCGATTTTCTCTTTAATTTCGTTGTGACTGGTTTTACTGAGGAAGATAAAAACTTTGGGCCCCCAGTCATGGTCACGTGAAACTGGGGTGTCATAGCCTAAAACTTCAGACCCTGCCCCTAGCAGGCCTGCGGAATAATTCAAGCGTGGAAAACGGATGTGCAAAATTGGGGCAACAGTTTTTTTGTAGAAAAGCCTGCTTAATTTAATGCCAGAGATAAATTGCGCCGGTTTATCCATAATTTACACATCGTTGACTTTTAACTGCGATTCCCCTTTGCGGCGCATACTTGGATAGGCATCGCAACGGGCGCCTAAAACACCCTTGACGTTCATTATATGATACTTGGCAGGCCGGTTTCCGGGGCTTGGGGTAGTGTGGCCCAACTGGAAGGATTGTTCGCTTACCGTCAAAAATGGGGTCCCTGGTCCGACGGTAAACGAACAATTTCCGACCATTTTGACCCGGTTTCTGAACAAAAAAGCGATTTTTGCCTTATAGACGAATCGTCTTTCGAAGTAGTAATCGGTCCTAACGGCAAAAAGATCATGCTTTTCCCGGAAGAGGCTCAGGCGATCCGAGCCCGCCGGACCAAGTCCCCCTGCCCGCCCCGGATTCAGCAGGACCTGCTGGAAGCCCGCCAACTCAGAGACCGCCTTGAAAAAACTCCGGGTCTGACCAAAACCGCCCTTGCCGCCGAACTGGGCATCTCCCGCTTTGAGCTGATCCGCCGGCTGAATCTACTGCGCCTCGCACCCGAGATTCAGGCGCGCATAATGGCCTTGCCGCCGACCTCTCACAGGTGCCCGATATCGAAGCGAACATTGCGGCAGATTACCATAATCCCCGATTATCAACGCCAAATGCAAAGGTTCGACAACCTACTGAAGGACCTTGGTGACCGGCAGAGTAAAATAAAATTTGGCGCCATGGCCTGGAGTGGATTCGACCAATAGTTTGCTGCCGTGGTTTTCAATAAGTTCACGTGATACTTTCAATCCCAAGCCGAAGCCTTTGGCCGCATGTTTGCCCTGACTGGTACGGTAAAAACCGGAGAATATAGCGCTCAGGTCATTCTTGTCTATCCCGGGACCGGTATCTTCTATGGATACCCTTGCCATATTGGCAGGGTAGTCTTCCATCTTTATGGCTACTATAATGTGGCCACCGGTTGGGGTATATTTAATGGCGTTTCCAATAAGGTTCCCCATAACCAGGGAGAGAGCGTCTGGGTCTGCTTCCAGGGGGATGGGTATATCCGGGAAATCAGTGATTATTTCCACACCTTTTTCTTCACCCAGCGGCTTAATAATATCTAGGGAGTGTTTGACTATTTCGCGCAGTTTGATCGGTTTTCGCTCCAGCGTAAATTTCCCGGCGTCCAAGCGGGCGTTCGCAAGGAATGTTTTCACTGTGCGGGTCATCGCCCGGTGTGTTTGTGTCAGAATCCCATACAGTTTGCGCCGATGTTCGGATATATTGTCGCCGTCATCCTCTTCAAGAAGAGTGGATGCCAGGTTTATGCTGACCAGCGAGTTGTTGAACTCATGGCTGACTATGGACATCATTTCCGCCTTTAGTTTTGATGATGTCAACGCATCTCTTAATGCCATCCTCAAACGTACGAGGAGGACGCCGGAAATGAGAAAAAAGCTCGCTCTGACCAGTGCGTTCCAATAAGGGATAAGGTGATGGGGATAAGTTTTTCCGCCCAGTACCGTGTCCATAATAAGCCAGATGGTTGCGGCGATAAGGGAGGCTACAATCGCAAATGTCTCATCGGTGTGCCACGCGGTAAATAGAACTGGGACAAGGTAAAAAATGGAAAAACTGATGTCCGTTCCCGTGACGTGGTCTAGATATGCCACCACGCACAACATTAAAATGCCGACTATGATGGTGCGATACCGGTGTATATCGAAATACGCAGACAAAATCATTCTCCCTCCTACGCTAATGCGGCATCAATAGTCTACCAAAATCGGATGTTGCTTTTGCGGCCTCAAATGCCCCAATGAACACCTTTTGCCCTGAGTAACCAAATTAATGGGCTCAATCTTGATTGTTGGAAAAATTATCCCTTTCAGTCGGGCATTTACCTTGATTGTTGCAAAAAAGGAAGGTATTCAACCTCTATATGGAGGTGGCTATGCCTTATTGGAAGAAGATGTATGACGAGATGACGGCAGAGGAGCGGTTTCAGCGGATTGTGGGAATTATGTCGCGGGCGTCTCTGCGACTGCTGAAGAAGCAGCAGGCGGAGGCGTCGGGACAGGGCATCGATAAGCCCGTGCTGGCAGCAACTGCAAGCGAAGAAGTTGCTGAGCCTGACCCGATGGAAAAGGTGGACCTGGCACATGGTGTCTTTGAAGGATACTTTGCGCCGCCGCCTCGGGGACGGGTTCCGTTCGGCCAGCGCAAATGTGGCCAAGACAGAGAGATACACGAGGTTGAGCAGTCGCTGATAAAAGATATTCAGCGGCTGGCGGCTGAGGGGTTGTCTTCGGAGCAGATCGCGCGGCGGCTGAACCAAGAGGATAAGGTCAGCAAGCGCGCCGGAAAATGGTCCAGGACGGCGGTGTGGAGAATGCTGAGGAATTTGAAAGCATATGGAACTTGTTCGTTTACTGTCAGAAAAGGGGGTCCTGATGGGATGGTAACAATACTACGGAAATAATCCGTTACAAAATCATTCTGTAACGGATGGGCTGTTCTCCGACGGAAAAACAGTTCTTGCGGGTAATCCGGGCAGCGCGATGTCTTCTGGAAAGATCGCGTTTTCTCGACGATGTTCGAAGACAGTCAGGTCGGCAAACGCAAAAAAGCGTTACAAAATAAGGATAAAATTTGAATGGGTGGCTGACGGGATTTGAACCCGCGACCTCTCGGGCCACAGCCGAGCGCTCTAACCACTGAGCTACAACCACCATTAAAACCGGAAAGCGCGACTTGATACGTGGCAACCGGCGCAATAAGTTGAGTTTAGCCGGAACACTATTCTAAAATTTTATAAGTTCAATGGCAATAGGCAGGATAAAGACCGGGAATCCGGCAAAAGAGCAATAGCCTGTTTTTGATAACCGGGACATTTTTATTATACTTTAGTGGATTGGGCATCTGCTCTACACTCCTTTATGCCGCGCCTATGAAAGACATCGAAGTCGTTAAAGTAATACCGAAGGTTCTTCTTTTGTGCTTTCTGATTTCACATTCAGCCACTCTTTCGGCCGCTTCTCAAACCTTGACGGTTTCCACGGCGCCTGTCCGCATAGAGCGGATTATTTTTCATGGGAATCGGACCGACGAGAAGCTTCTGAGGCGGCATCTTCCGTTCTCGGAAGGCGACCCACTGGGCCCGGCCACGCTAAAAGACGCGCAGCGGAGCCTGTGGGACATGCATCAGTTCAAACACGTGCAAGTTTCCTCTTCCTCTAGCATTGAAGGGAATGTGGAGATAGACATAATCGTGGCGGACGGCTGGTATCTGATTCCGCTCCCGTTCTTTTCAGGGGGGAGCGGAGGCGGGCGCGGCGGGCTGGTCCTGTTCGGAAGGAATATCTTCAGGCAGACGGAATCCATTATGGCTTCGGCTTCCTCAAGTTCCGCCGGTTCCGGCGCAGCGCTCGCCCTTTCTCGTGAAAAATGGTTCCTGAGCGCCGCCTCGCGCAGGCGCGCCGTCACCGAACGCCAGTACGCCGATGGCGCGTTCAGCGCCGGCTCCGGTTTCGGCCGGCCCCCGGACGAAAAGCGGTCTTCCAGATATGGCGTAGTGACGGATAGTTACCGCAAAACTTCGGACGGAACTTCGCTTGTTTTCGGTTTGCCGCTTACGCGCGGCTCTTCCCGCATCCCTGAATTGTCCGCGTCTTTTGGATGGGAACGCTCTGAACTGAAATATTCGGACCCCTCCCCCCGTTTGCCCGGTGACGCAGGGCGGCACGGCCAGGCCTTTGTATCCCTTAAATCCGGACGGGGAGGCGCCGGCTCCGCCGATTCTATCGGGGCCATTTTCGGTTTCGGACTGGCCGACATGGAAAGGAGGCTGGCACCTTTGCCCGCGCCCGATTTTGCGTGCGGCGCGCAGGTTTCCTATTACAGAGGAGCCGTCTGGACCGGATCAGATTTCAACTACGGCTATTTTCTGTCGCGATTGGACTGGACGCTGACCTGGGGTACCCACCGGAGTCTATCCCTGCGTCTGGCGGGTGGGCACGGTCAGGATTTTCCGCCAAGCCGCCTTCTGGCCACGGGGCATGAAACGGCTTTGTCCGGAAATTATGCGAGGGAGTTTCGCGGTTCTTCAGTGGCGGGGGCGGGGCTTGCGTATTCCCATCCTTTCAGGATAACCCGGAGAGGTGTATGGCAGGGGGCTCTGTTCGTTGAGGCTGCCCGTGCCTGGGCCGGATCGGCGCCCGGAAGCAAGACCGGCGCCGGCGCCAGCTTCTGGTATAAGTTCTGGAGATTTCCCCTCCCGTTGGGCTTTTCCTATACTTACTCTTTTGATGATCGCGACTTGCAAGTGTCGGCGGCTTTGGGCGGGAGATTTTAACGGCGGGACCGGATTTTTATAATCTTTTATGAAGCGGTGGAAAGCGGCGTTGGAAATGGATCGCTATAAATGCCGGTTTATCGCTTACGGTTTGCTGGTTACTGTTATAACGGGGGGTTACCATGCTGATACGAAAACCTGCCGGCGCTGGGCAATTTTATGAAGCCGATGCCGGCAAGCTCCGCAAGGAAGTGGATTCTTACCTGAAGGCGGTCCGGCCTTTGAAAGAACGCGTACTGGGTGTTCTTGCGCCGCATGCCGGCTATGCTTATTCCGGCGCGACGGCCGGAGCCGCGTTCGCCTTCCTTAAAGAGATAGATTACGATTCCGTGGTAATGATAGGCACTGGGCATACACAGGCTGTGGAAGGCGCGGCTATCATGTCGGAAGGTTTTTTTGAGACGCCGCTTGGCAGGGTGGAGATAGATTCTGACCTGGCCCGCGTTTTGCTGGCCTCTTCAAAATTATTTGAGGATCGTCCCTCCGCGCACGCCAGGGAACATTCCGTGGAAGTTGAGCTGCCCTTCCTGCAGGCGCTTGGAAAAGATTTTAAATTAATGCCGGTGGTCGCTAATACCGTGGACATAAAGACGCTGGAAGAGATCGGCAGGCGCATCGGAAATGCCGTAATGGGACGTAAGACCGTGATCTGCGTTTCATCGGATCTTTCGCATTACCCCCCCGGAGATATAGCCGAGAGATCGGACCTGGCGCTGATCGAGGCGTTCAGGACCTCGGTTAGAAACGGGGATATGGCTTATTTCGGCCTGGCCAACGATCTGTTGTTGGAAAAATCAAAGTATTATATGGATACGGCGGCCTGTGGTTATGCCGCTATGGTTATAGGGGCCGCCGCCTGCCTGGAACTGGGCGCGGCCGACTTTGAGCTTATAAAATACACTCACTCGGGCAGGATTTCCGGGGATGAGGCCAGAGTGGTGGGCTACGGCGCGGGTTTGTTCACGCAGGGCGGCAGTCCGGCGCCGCGCGTCCTCGGCCGGGAACTTCAGAAAGAATTGCTGGCTCTTGCGCGTAAGAGCATAGAGGGCCGCCTTAGGAAAAAAAGCTTTGAGCTTCCGTTAAGTTCGCATCCGGAATTAAACCAGCCGGCGGCGGTTTTTGTAACGCTTAACAAGGATGGGGCGCTGCGTGGCTGCATAGGCACAATGACTCCGCGGCAGCTGTTGTCCGACGCCGTGGCGGCATTTGCCGCGGCTAGCGCTTTCGAAGATCCCAGATTTGGGCCTCTTTCCTCCGATGAACTGGCATCCGTCAAGATAGAGATTTCGGTCCTGTCGCCTTTGCGGCGCGTGGGAAGCTGGGAAGAGGTTGTAGAGGGGCAACACGGGGTCTATGTGCGGAAAGGGCGTTCGGGCGGGACTTATCTGCCCCAGGTTTGGGAACATTTTAAATCCAGGGAGGAATTCCTTACCTCGCTTTGTCTTGAGAAAGCCGGCATAAACGCCGGCGCCTGGAAAGAAAAATCCACCGCGTTGTATGTTTACACGGTGGATTCATTTGAAGAAAAATAAACTTAGTCTAAGCGGCCGCCAGGAACAACAGTCCTACTATGAATAGTCCTCCGGTCAGGGCGCCGAGCAAGGTGCCCATTATCGAGAAGCCCAGGTATGCGCCTACTCCACCCATGAGTATATGGGTTTTGTAAGTGCTGACAAATTCTTTAACGCGATTGGGCGCCGGCGCTGGGGGGGCCGCGGCGGCCTTGAGCGCCCCAACCGGGCTGGCCGCCTTTTTTGTGTCGAGGGCGAGATTGGCCGTGTTAGTTATATCGGTTTTGGGTGCCAGTTCTATTTTTATATCGCCGGCCGGAGCGGCAGTTCCAACCGCGTCTTTCAACTGGTCAAAAGCTTCGCCGGCAAAAATATTGCCGCAAGCCGCGGAGAAAAGTAATCCGAACAAAATTGTGAGGGATATTTTTTTAGTTTTCATATCCATAGTATAGGAAGATTTAAAGTTTTTGGTAAGGGCAAAAAGGACTAGTTTGGAGTAGGTCTTTTGTCCCAGATAAAGGAACATATAATGGCCCTGGCGCTTTATCGGGAAGTATCTTATGTCCCTGCGCGGTTTAGCGGTTATGTGGCTATGGTGTTTAAAGTTGTTCGGATTAGGCGGGGGATGTTAATAGTGGCGTATTTGTGATTTTTGAGCCGCTTTTAAGATTGCAAGCGGTTCAAAACAGTGAATCCCCCGGTTTTTCCTTCTTTTCAGTCTCGGTTTCTTTTTTTCTGCGGGCTTTTGCCGCCTCCGCCTCGGCCTCCCCCAGGCCGAGACGGAAGATCTCCACTATCTGGTACCCATCTTCCCGCAATTCCATTAATTTCTTATTGTCTTCCTCCGAAAGAGATATAACTATCTGATAGCGCGGTTTCATCATCCTTTATCCTCCTCTCTTGGTGTAGCTTACCGCGGTTTTGATGCGGTCGGCTCTGGCTTGTGATGTTCCCATTTTGCCATCTTTTATAAGACCCAGGGTAACCGCCATCCAAACTTTAAACTGTCTGTTTACTGTTTCGTTTGTCATGGTCATAATTACCTCCTGATATAGCATAGTATAGCAAAGCATAGTTGTCAAGGGGGTGATTTGACATAATCTAATTTCCCCAATGAAAAAAGTTTCCCCCCTCCGCAAAAAAGGCGGCAAATCAGGGTTTTGGAGTTGGGATTTTTAAAATGTCCGGTTGGAAATATTCCAGTAAAACAGCCAATACTTGGTTGCCGGGAATTTCAAATTTAAACAATTTACATGTTCAAAGATAAGCCTGAATTCCTAAGAATCGTACGGGCTTTACAACTGTAAAAGTGATGGTCATTAACCCGAATCCTGCAATTCAACTTGGTTTCCATTGGAAGATCCTGTGAACAAAAAAAGCAATACCTGCGTAGGTGCCGTATAGACCTATGGTCATGCCGCGTAACAAGCGCTATGCGCATCAGACGGCCAGGATTCCCCGCAGCAGCGGGTCGAAAACCAAGCGCAATGCGCGCCAGGTTTTCGAGGGTGCATGCCGCGCGAAGCGCACCTGAGCTCCGCGAAGGGAAAAATTCAACTGAATTTTTCAGGTTAAATGAGCAAAGCCGGCAGATTCGTTCTCCGGGAGTATTCGGTACAGGCTGAATCTTTTTGGTCAATTAGACAGTTATCTCCGCCTTTATATATAATACTAACCGGACAAGGCGGCTATGCCATCAAGCCGCAAAGCTTGCTTTATGCAGGCCCCAGGTTGGCGGCATTTGTCGGGCTTTACCGCCCCCATAGCTCAACGGATAGAGCATCTGCCTTCTAAGCAGGTGATCCAGGTTCGATTCCTGGTGGGGGCATTTCTTTTCCGCCGCTTTTTAAATGGATCTTAAAAAAACGCTATTATTTTCAATTTTTACCGGCTTGTGCGCCTGTGGTGTTAATTATTATTACGAAGAAGCTTTTAAGCTTGAGCGGCAGGGGATGCCGCTGAAAGCCGCCGACTGCTATAAACTCTTCGCGGAAAAGAATCCGGACGACGCAAGGGCGCCGGGGGCTCTTTTCAGGGCGGCTGAGATCTACTCCAGGAAATTCGGCCTCTGCGGTAAATCCCAATCGGTTTTTGAAACTCTGCTGAAAAACTACGCTGAGACCCCTTTAAGACCGTCCGCTATGAAAGGCCTCTTCGTCTGTCCGGACTATTTCCCGGTGGACAGGCCGCTTGCCTGGACTTACGGCGACTCCGCGACCGGCGGCGCCAACGCCAAACAGTTCATTCGTGTGGCGGATTGGGGTTCCGGAAGGGCCTATACCCTTACCCAGATATACGCCGGCAAGACCCTGATCGCGAAACAGAAAAAGTTTTACAGTTTCTCCGCCCGCGACTTTATTGAAACGCGGGATGGTTTTGATACAATTGTTTTGAGGTATCCGGCTGAGAAGGGGCTTGCCTGGGTCTCTTTGTCCGGTGGCCGTAAAGTCCGCTTCACAGTGGAAGCGGCCGGCCTCAAAGTCAAGGTTCGCGCCGGAGAATTTTCGGACTGCATAAAGGTGAAGCAGCAACTGGAAGGCCTGCCTTCCTGGATCTACGAATATTACGCGCCCTGGACCGGTAAGATCCTGACCAGCGTTGCGGGTAAAGGTTTTGAGAACCGGGTGACCGAGCTTTTAGAATATGAAGAAACCACGAAAAAATGAGAACGCCGCGGAGCCCGGGCTTTTCGGAGCCGGCCTCCCCTCCCGGCCCTCCGGCGGCGAAATTCCCGTGCCGCAATTCGAAAGTCCGCGGTTGAAAAAAAAATCAACCGGCCTGCTTTCTTTCTCGTACTCAAAAATGTCGCTGTACGAGGAATGCCCGCTCAAATATAAATTTAAATACATAGACAAAATAAAAGAAGAGCCGAAGTATTATTTCGCTTTCGGCAACAGCATTCACCATGCGATGGAATTCCTGTACGCTGTCAAAGCGCCTCCTTTCCCGGGTATGGACGAACTGCTGGAGGCCTTTAAGAAAGACTGGGGCCTCAAGTCATACCTGGAAAAGGGCTACAAGGATCCGCTCAGGGCCGAAGAGGATTATCAAAAAGGCCTGGAGATGCTCAAAAACTATTACCGACGGCACGAGGGCAGATTTAAGCTTCCTTTCCTGCTTGAATACAGCACCGAAGTGGAAGTAGACGGCTTGCTGGTTCGCATTATAGCCGATAAGATCGAGTATCAGGGGAAAGGCGAGATAGTTCTGGTGGATTACAAGACCGGCAAAGACGTCAAGCGTCAGCCCGACCAATTGCATATGTATCAGAAGATCTGCGAACTTGACCCCCGGCTCCGTGAGCGTGTCGACTCCGTTTACGGGGAGAAGGTCTCCGGCGTAAGGATAAAGCAGATGCTTTACTATCATGTGCCGACCCTTAAAGAATATACCTTCGACCGCGCTGAGGACGCTGAAATAGGCGTTTTCTGGGAAAGGGTGCTTGGCGTGGCCGATAAGATACGTGGCCTCAAATACGACCCCACTCCCGGCGAGCGGCAGTGCGCGTGGTGCGACTATAAAAAATTATGTCCGCATTATTACGGCGGCAGAAATCAGTGCGCCGCCCCGGCTCCGTCCGCGGCCGATCCGGTGGAGGAACTGGTGGATCGTTACGGCGGCCTCCGGGAAAAGATGGACGAGCTTAACGCCCAGATAGAAGATGTGAAGGCGAAAATAATTTCTTTCGCCGACGGCGCGGACAGCCTGGGCGGGAAGAAATATACGGTCGGCATCGGGCGCAAAGAAATGTGGAAATTTTCCAACCGCGAAGCTGTAATAGGAGTGCTGAACGAATTCGATCTTTATCGGAAAGCGCTGGATCTGACGCTGAAAAATATAGTTTTGCTGATGAACGACCCCGCCGTACCGGAACCGGCGCGGGAAAAATTGCGCCGGCAAGCGGAGAAGTCTCATGTATTCGATCTGCAGCTAAAGAAGAATTATTGAGCCTTGCATAAATAATATCCGTCTTGGCGGCGTGGGACCGGGTGCTATAAAATTAATCTGAGGCGGGACCGCTGGGAAATATTTGCGCGATGATGTCCCCCGCCGGGTGCGGACACCGGGTTATTTGAGGGGCTCATATAGATGAAAGAAGAATTTATAATAGTTCTGGACCAGGGAAGCTCCAGCTCAAGGACGCTCGCTTTTGATCTGGAAGGCAATATCCGTTTCAGGGCCCAGAGGAAGCTGGTTCTCAGTTATCCTCGGTCCGGCTGCGCGGAATACGACGGGCTGGAACTTCTGAGAAGTCAGACCGAAAGCCTTAAGGAAGTGCTGGCGAAGCTTCCGGAAAACGCGGTGGTGAAGACCATGGGGCTGGCTGCCCAGCGTTCCACGGTGGTATTATGGGACAAGGAGACCGGCGTGCCGCTTTGTCCGGCGCTCAGCTGGCAGGACGGCAGGGCCCAGGGAGAGTTGGCAAAAGTCCCGCTGTCCAACACCGTTATTCACGAATTGACCGGACTCTATAAGACTCCTTATTATTCCGCTTCCAAAATTAAGTGGTGCATGGAAAATTTTCCAGAGGTAAAGTCGGCCGCCGCCGCCGGCAGTCTGCTTGTTTCTCCGGTTTCCGGATTTATTCTCTGGCACCTGTCAAAAGGAAAGATCCTGGCGCTGGATCCGACCCAGGCTCAGCGGACCCTGTTATTCAACATTAAAAAACTGAAATGGGAGCCCCGGCTGCTTGGGGCGTTCGGACTTGAGTCCTTACAGTTGCCGGAGGTTAGGCCGACTATAGGCGATTTCGGAAAAATAAAAGTTGAGGGTTTTGAAATGCACGTCCGGGCCGTTATAGGCGATCAGCAGGCGGCCCTGCTGGGCCTCGGCGCTGAGGTGGAAAATTCGGCCGCGCTGAACTACGGCACAGGCGCTTTTCTGCTGGTGAATACCGGTTCCAGACTGGTGAAGCTCCGGGGGATCCTTAACTCTATCGGCTGGCAGGAAGCGGGGGCGAAAGCGCCCTGCTATTTCCTTGAAAGCACGGTTAATTCGGCGGCAACCGCGCTTGAATGGCTGAAGGTGAAATTCGGAATGTTCAACGAGTTGTCGGAGGTTGACGGGATCTGCCGGCTTTCCCGGAACCGCCTTTTGTGTCTGCCGGCCATAGGCGGCATCGGCGCGCCTTATTGGGATTATTCCACTTTCACTACTTTTGCCGGTTTTTCCCCCCAGACCGACAAGCATGATGTAATTCGCGGCGTAGTGGAGGGCATAGCATACATGGTGGGTGATGCCGTGGATCTTATAAAAAAGAAAGGCATCAATATCACCGAGATCCGCGCTTCCGGCGGCCTCTCCAACATAGATTGGCTGCTCCAATTTCAGGCGGATATTACCGGGGCCAGGGTGCTGCGCATGGAAGATACCGAAGCTACCGCACTTGGCGCCGCTATCGGCGCGGCCGGAGCCGCCGGTGTGATGCTGCCCCGCAAAACGAAAATATCTAAGGAATTTACTCCCGCAATTCCGGATGAAGAACGCGCCAATCTTATAAAAGGCTGGCGCGTTTTTGTTAAAGACATCCGCAAAACCAGTTCCGACCTGCGTCAGTTGAAGATATTACCGCATGTGTGAGGAGAATTGCTACTCCCCGCTCTTTATTTCTTCCAGATGTTGTAGGGCTTCCAGGGCCGCCTTGCAGCCTGCGCCTGCCGCGACCACGGCCTGCTTGTAATAGCGGTCCATGACGTCGCCGGCGGCGAAGACGCCGCAAACGGAAGTGCGGGTGCTGTCGTCGGCTGCTATATACCCGGAGTCGTCTAAATTGAGCTTCCCCCTGAAGATCTCGGTGGCCGGAGTGTGGCCTACGGCGATGAATACGCCGGGTGTGGGCAACAAGCGGGTTTCGCCTGTTTCTATGTTCCTTATTTTTGCGCCGGAAGCTTTGGCTTCGCCCAGAACTTCATCCAGAACGCTGTCGTAAACTATTTCCACTTTGTCGTTTTTCTTGAGCTTGTCCTGGAGGCGGAAATTGGCCCGCAATTGTCCGCGTCTGTGCACCAGGTAAACTTTGGCGGCGAATTTGGTCAGGAACAGCGCGTCCTCCACGGCGGAGTCTCCGCCGCCGATAACGCATACTTCCTTGCCCCGGTAGAAGAAGCCGTCGCAGGTAGCGCAGCCTGAGACGCCCTTGCCGATATACTTCTGTTCGGAGGGCAGCCCCAGCCATTTAGCGCGCGCGCCGGTGGCTATTATAACGGCATCGGCCGTGTATTTGCGTCCGGAAGAGGCGGAGACGGAGAAAGGCGGGGTGGAAAAATCTACGGCCAAGGCGTCGTCCGTTAAAACCTCGGTTCCTAGGCGCTTGGCCTGTTTGAGCATCGCGGTCATCAGATCGGAGCCCGCTACCGGTTCCGGAAACCCCGGAAAATTCTCTATCTCCGTGGTCTGGAGGAGCTGTCCGCCGGGCGCTATGCCGCCGAAAAGGCAGGTGCGTACCCCCCCGCGCGCGGCATAAATAGCCGCTGTGAAGCCCGCAGGTCCCGCGCCGATGATTATTATTCCATAGTGTTCGGATTTTTCAGCCATAATAAAGTTCCAGCGGCGTTCTATTTCCTATAACTCGCCATTGATGAGGGTGTTTCCCAGAAAGCGACTTCCTCAACGGGAAGCCCCGACCGCCTTAAGACTTTAAAGATAAGTTCCGCCAGAATTTCCGCGGTGGGGTTATGCTCGGTCGAAAAGCAGGTCTGGCCCTCCTTGCGCAGGAGCTTAAGCAGCGGATCCTTCTTTGAGAGGAGAACTTTGTGGTCCAGATTGTCGTCCAGCCATTTTTTAACCGCGCGGCCCAGTTCTGTGAAATCCATAACCATCTTTTCACTGTTAAGTTTACGGGTTTTGAGCGTGATCCCCACCAGGCCGTTGTGCCCGTGGAGGTTTCCGCACTTGCCTTTATGCCCTAACAGCCTGTGCCCGTAAGCGATGTGGAAAGTTTTGCTGATCCGGTGCATCATTTTATTTTCGCCTTTTTCATGAATTTTTTGACCAGGTCCATGGGGAGTCCCACCACCGTGTCAAAACGGCCTTCGATCTTTTCGATAAACTCGTCATCGGCATCCTGCACCGCATAGGCTCCAGCCTTGTCGTGATGTTTGGAAGCGAGTCTTTTTAATTCGGCTTCGCTCAGTTTTCTGGCCTTGCAGCGCGAAGCGCCGAAGCCCGCAAGAAACACGCCTTTTTCCAGCCACAGGAGCGCAACTCCGCTGTAGACGGTCTGCCATGAAGCGTTCTGCAAACGCAGCAACCGCATGGCGTCCGTCTTATTTCGGGGTTTATTCAGGACCTGGCCCTTGCAGAAGACGATGGTGTCGGCGCCCAGAACGGGCCGCCCCGGATTTTTTAGGGCCACGCTCAGGGCCTTTTTATAGGCCAGTTCTTTTACTATGAGTTCCGGTTTTTTGAAAGTCGTTATTTCTTTGATGCGGCTTGGGATCTTCGCGAAGCCGATGCCGGCTTCTTTTAAAAGGCGGACGCGTCTGGAGGATTGCGAAGCGAGGATCAGCTTGTTGCTTGGCATCACTTTATCAGCTGTTTATAGATCAGGGCGGCTACGAATATCCCGGCGATGCTTGAAATGTTGAACTTGAAAACAAGTCCAAGCGTGAACTCTACCAGGCTTAGGTCTATGGTTGTGGGGTTTAAGCCGGTGTTTATGCCCGTATTAATGAGGCTGTTGATGCCGCCGACCGGGAACCAGAAATTACCGAGCTTGTTTATGAATAGGCCCAGAAGCGACCCCACTACGATTACAACCACGATATTGAGAGCGTTTTTCATAGGCTCCTTAGATCAGGGGATATTGCCGATCTTATCCTTGGGGATGTTGCTGCTGAACATGGTGTTTGCGCCCAGCCAGTCCAGATATTCCCTGCTCCCATACTCTACGTCCAGGAATATTATTTCCGGCACCTTGTTGGGGTGGTTGCGTTTGACGAATTGTTCCACGTCTTCGTGCAGGTTTTTCCGGGTTTTGATGAGCAGCAGGAATTCTTTGGATTTTTCCAGTTTGTCCTGCCAGCGGTAAGTGGAAGTTAGGCCGCCGACGACGGAGACGCAGGCCGCGAACTTCCCTTCCACCAGGCCCTGTGCGATGATTGCCGCGGTTTTTTCGTCACCGACCGTGACAAGACAGACGGTATATTGTGTTGGCATACGATATGGTAATAATATAAATAGCGGACTTGGTAAGTCAAATTCTTTATTCTGGCAAGTTGCACGTAGAGAACTCTTCCCGTGCCCGGTCAATCCCGGTCCGGTTCGCCTGGCGCCAGGCTTCGTCGCTTTTAAGGGCGTCGCGGTAAAGTTTCTCCATGTGCGAGAAGATGTCGCTATGCTTGTCGTAAAATACGCGTTGATAACGGTAAATATCGTACGTCGGCAGCGCTCTTATGGCGGCGTCGTTGTTCATGGCGTCCCCCATGCTCAGAACGCCTTTGCGCACTTTCTGCAGATCCCGCTCGTAAAGGAGCCGGTAAAAAGTCCCGTCGTTTATGGCTTTACGGGTTTCATTAAGCCAGACCCGCTGGGCCTGAAGCGTATCAAGGGGGCGCTGGCATTCCGGTTGCGAGGATAAGGCGGAGGTACGCGCGGAAAGGGCCGCGGATTTGGAGCCGTCCATGATGTAAGTGCAGAAATCCGATTTCAGTTCTTTTGCGAATTTGTTCCGCTCAAAATCCGCGTTCATCAATCCGATCTCAAGCCCGATATGGGCCTGGAACAGGGCGCCCAGTTCTTCCTCCTCCGAGATAACGTCTTCCAATCCGCTTGTGACGTAGAGTTTGTAGATATAGGCGGTGCGGGCCAGCGCCAGAGCCAGCAGTTTATCGGAATCCTTCAGTTCCTTGGGGAGGAAGATCCTGCCGGTCTTGAGAAAAAATTTATGGCAGAAGCCGGGAGTGTTGCCGTATTCGAACCTTACCGGTTTCTTGTAAAGGAAACGTAAAAGCGGCTTGCCTTCCGGGAGGCCTCCCAGGATGTCGAAGGCGCGCTCTATGGATGGTTCGCTGGTCAGTCTCGCCTCCGGTTGTTTATTGAGTAAGCAGCCGTTCAGACTCAGAACCGCCAGCCCTAAAATAGCGGTTAAAACAGTACGTTTCAGGCGGATACTTATGGGGATTTCCGCTATGGTCGTTTTCATTTAAGGAATTTTTTCAACAGTTTTTCCACGCCCTTTTTAATTGCGGGTTGTTCCATGATGGATTTCACATCGGGTTTGACCGAGGGGCTGTCAAAGGTCCCTTTTACCGTCATGCCAACCGGAGCCGAGAGAGTGACGCCGCTGGCTTGTTTCAGCATAGTGTTGATCTTCAGGTCCAGGGCGTCGGAAACCAGATTGACGCTGCCGGTGGTTTCGGCGTCGGCTACATCGGCGTTGAGCGCGGATTTCTGGATTTTCATGACACCGTCCAGAAAAACATAATCCCCTTCCATTTTGGTGAAGGCGATAGTATTGAAATCCGGAAGCTTTAAGCCTTTTGCCAGCTTGGAAACCTTCCCGAGCATGATCATGGGATAGAGGGCCACCTTGGCCGTTTTATATTTCTTCGCAAGTGCGTAAAGATCGTCAAACTTCCCTCCGGAGATGTTAAAAGCGGCGGCGCCGGAAAGGCGGTTCAGCCCGTCGGAAATGTCTTTTAGATTGTAGGTCAGCAGGGTTTCCCCTGCCGTCAGATTCGGGTGCTCTATGGCTCCAATGCGCGTCCTGCCGGAGATGTCGAACGCGAAAAGTTTGGCGTCCCGTCCTTTCTTTGAAGCCGCGGACGACGCCGGGCCGGAGGCGGCTTTTTGCGCGGGCGGATTTTTCAGCTTCAGCGTAGCCAGGTCCAGATTAAGAGTTACTTGGGGATGGATCCGGTAATTTTTAGCGGTGACTTCTATCTTCATCGCCGCGCCGTCCAGTTTGCCGGCGGCTTCGGCCTCCAGCTGTTCCGTTGAAAAGTCTGCGCGGCCTTTGAGTTCCGAGAGCTGCATATCGGCGGTTTTTGCGGACAGTCCGTCGAACTCCGCCATCCCTTTAAGTTCCAGATCCTTTCCAATGGAGAAGGCCGTTTCCGCATGGGCTTTTCCTTTCAGGTCATACTCCTTTAGCGGCGGGAACATGGCGCCCAGATCGTGAAGGTCTCCGGCGTCCATTGTCAGGCGGCAGGAGGCCGCGAATTCCGGACCGGGTTTAAACTGTCCGGACGCGGAAAATTTAAGGCTTTTGGCCGAAACGTCTGCGGCAAGCAACACTATCTTTGCCGGGGAAATTGCCAGAAGGGCGCTGATGTCCGTCAGCGGTATTTTTATATTTTTTGGCACCGCGTGGAATTTTCTGGCAACCTCGGTGGTGTCCAGTTCCGGAGTTTGGGCTTTTATGTCGGCGGTCAGATCGTAGTCAAAAGCCGGGTTCCAGGCGATGCGTCCCTTAAGAGCTCCGCGCGCGGGACCGGCTTGAAAATCCAGTTTCTTAAGAAGAAGGTCCCTGGAAGTCAGCTTGAAGGCGGTGTCCGCGTCCATCGCCGGCAGGAGTATGCGCGCCGGGATCCCGGGGAAATACGGTTTAAGATCTGTGCTCGAAAAGGTTTTTAAATGCAGCGATATTTTCGCGTCCGGTTCCACCAGATTGTCCAGGCTTCCTTTTAATTCGCAGGAGATCTTGCCGGCTTTCAACACCGCTTTTTCAATCTCGGCGCGGCCTTTTTGGGGGTCCCAGCCGCCCAGAGCCGTCCGGCCTTTGGCATAGACGGGAAACTCCCCTGTCAGATAGGATGACCTGATTGCTAGAGTAAACGCGGCCTCAAACGGGAACAGCTCGTCGGGAGTAAGAGAATTGGCTTTTAGACTCAGGCCGGAAAGCGTGACTGTCATGGAGCGGTCGGAGTTTGCATAGATTATGCGGGAATTCTTTACGCTTATATTGGAAACGCCTATCTTTATTGGTTTTACCGGAACTCCCGGCGGCGGCTTCCCGGCGCCGCCGGTCCGGGAATCCGCGAGCAGGTCCGAGAAATTGTAATCGTCTTTTTTCACCTGCAGAATGCGGATGGTGACTCCGGAGGCGTAGATGGAGTTTATCCGGAACTCTTTTTTAAGCAGCGCTCTTAAATCCGGACGGATCCCGAAGTCTTCCGCCGACATAAACTCCCCTTTCTTGAATCCTCCGGTTTCGGCTATTTTTAGGTTTTTGATGGAAAATCCGCGCAGGTTGAGCGCGGCGGCATCCAGGCTTATTTCACGCCCGATATTTTTCCCGGCATATTCCATCACCAGTTTCCTGATACGGTCGGGGGTGAAGTAGAATTTCAGGGTCAGGAAGGCGGTTAAACCTATTGCCAGGGCCAGCGCCGCCGCCCAAGCAGAAAATTTCAGCAGTTTCCGCATATCTTTCAATTATACAACAAAACATATTTCCAAAAATGCTAGATTATCCGCATAGATTATGAAAGCTCTGGTAGTGAATTTTAATCTTGCCATAGACAAGACGGTAAAGGTGCCGCTTTTCAGGCCGGGCCGTATTCATCGCTTTGCCGGCACGATCACACACCCGGGTGGAAAAGGCGTGAATGTCGCCCGCGCCCTTAAAGAATTAGGGTGTAGGCCTGTCATAGCGGGTTTTATAAGTGGCAATAACGGCCGCTGGATAAAAGATAATCTACCCCTGGAGCATTTACCCAGCCTTCTGGTCCGCCATGCGGCTGGAGAATCCCGCATCTGCTATTCAGTAGTTAATTCCTCCGGTGTTTCCACGGATTTTAATGAGGAGGGGCCGGCGGTACCGCCCGCGGCCCAGGCCCTGCTGCTTCGCAAGCTTGTTAAAAAGGCCGGCGCTTTCCAGGTTGCCGCGGTCTGTGGACGCATGTCCATGGGGCTTAAAACGGGGTTTTACGCCCGCCTGACCCGTGTGTTGAAAAAGGCCGGTTGTTTTACGGCTTTTGACACCAGCGGCGCACCCCTGTTGGAAGGACTTAGGGCGGGAGTCGATCTGGTCAAAATAAATAAATCCGAATTTGAAGAGATTGCGGAAGGGACTTTGTCACGGCGCAATATCCGCCTGTTCTTTAAAAAATATTCCCCCTTCGGGCTGAAGGCCCTGATCGTTACCAACGGTCCGCGCGCTACTTTGGCCGTTTCGCAGTTCGGTCTGTGGGAGGCGCGCCCTGTGCCGATCAGACGTGTCGAAAGTCCCGTCGGCGCCGGCGATTCTTTCATGGCCGGTTTTCTCTACGGCTTCATGAAGGGGCTTTTTTTTGAAACTAATCTGAAACTTGCCAGTGGTTGCGCCGCTTCCGACTGTCTGACGCTTGGTGCGGGCCGTATTTCCCGGCGAGAGGCCGAGGCTTTTGCCGCTAAGGTACAAGTGACCGAATTTTAGATCGCGGGAGTTATAATGTTATGGAAAAATTGAACGCCATAGAAGCCATACTTGAAAAGGCACACGCCGAAAAAAGGACCGCGTTGCTTGAAACCGAGGTCTACGAAATACTCGTCCTCTCCGGCCTGCCCGCTCCGAAGTATTTTTTTTATCCCATGAAGAGTCTGGACGCTTCCGCGGCCGCTCTGGACGCCGTTTCCAGGCTTGAGGGAAGCAAAGTGGTGGTTAAGGTGGTTTCTTCAAAGACCCTCCATAAGACCGAATCCGGCGGAGTGAAGATTCCGGTCCGCGAAAAAGACGCGGTCGAAGAGGCGTTTAAGAACATGACCGAGAAGTTCCCCGAAGCCGAGGGGCTGATGGCCTGCGAATTTGCCGAGCATTCACCTTTCGCCCTGGGAGAGGAGTTAATGATAGGGGCCCGGGCCGACGACGCCTTTGGTCCGCTGCTTACTTTGGGCGTGGGCGGTACTAACGCCGAAGGCTTGACCGCCTCGCTCAGGCCCGGCGTCAGCCCGGCCATCATGCCGGTGGAGCTGGCCCACAACGCGGCAGATTGGCAGGCTTTTCTTGAGAAAAGCTGGATCTGGAAGTACACCTCGGGAAAAGTGCGCGGTTCAAAACGTCTCGCCAAGGACGGCGAGATTGTGAACTGGCTGGAAGCTTTCGCCTATATCATGCGCTATTTCCGCGACGGAGGCGCTTCAAAGTTCGCCATCGTGGAATTTGAGGTCAATCCCGTGGCTGTTTCAAAAGGCCGTCTGGTGGCCTTGGACGGAGTCCTGCGCTTCAGGCTTGCCGAAAAGAAAGAACGTGTCCGTCCGTCCAGGAAAGGCGTGTCCGGACTTCTGAGCCCTTCCGTTGTGGCGGTGGTCGGCGTCAGTGAAAAGAAAATGAACATGGCCCGCATTATTCTGAACAACGTCATCAAGGCCGGTTTTGAAAGGCGGAAGCTCTTTGTAATAAAGGAAGGCGTTGCCGAGATCGACGGAGTGAAATGTTTCGCCGACCCCAAAGACCTGCCGGAGACCGTTGATATGTACGTGGTCGCAGTGCCTTCCACCGAAGTCCCGGAGGTATTGTCCAGAGCCGGCGCTTCCGGTAAGATAAACGGGGTGGTTCTTATTTCCGGAGGCATGGGAGAGAAGGCAGGCAGCGAAGATATGGGCGCCAGCGTAGTTCGCGCCATAGCGCAGGCCAAAGAAAAGAACCCGGATTTTGTCCTGAGCGGCGGCAATTCCCTCGGGATAGTTCTTCCCCGCTCCAAGGTGAATACTCTTTTTATCCCTGAGTATAAAATGGCGTATCCGCTGGGTGAAAACCCGAATATCGCAAATACGGCTTTTGTGAGCCAGAGCGGCGCTTTCGTGATATCTTCGCTCAGTAAAATGTCGTGGCTGAAACCCGCCTACAGCGTTACCGTAGGGAACCAGCAGGACGTTACGGTGGCTGATTATGTTGAGAAACTTTCCGAGGAGGAAGAGCTCAAGGTTATACTGGTTTACCTGGAAGGATTTAAATATGCCGACGGCCTGCTTTTGGCCAAAGTTATAGAGAAAGCCCGCGGGAAGGGCAAGCGGATAATAGTTTATAAGGCCGGCAGAACGGCGACGGGGCAAAAGGCGGTGATGGGGCATACGGCGTCCATAGCCGGTGATTATCTGGCGGCCAAAACCATTCTTGAGGCGGCTGGCGCGCTTGCGGCGGACAACTTCGACGATTTCAACGACCTTGCGGCCATGGCCTGTTATTTTTCCAAGTTTGAAATAAAAACCGGGAACACTTTCTTCCTCAGCAACGCCGGTTTCGAATCCGCCGGCATGGCGGATAGCGTGAGCGGCCTTCTGACGGCCGAGCTTAAGGACGCGAGACTTATAGATGATATGCAGAAGGTCCTGAAGGAATTCCGGCTGGATGGCATCGTTGACGTAAAGAACCCGCTGGACATCACGCCTATGGCTTCCGACGCCGCCATAGGGCGGATAACGGACCTGGCGCTGGCTTGCGCCGAGTTCGGGGCGGTGCTGCTTTCAATGGTGCCGCTTACTCCCGCGATGAATACGCTGCCAAAGCGGGGTTCTGATTATCCGGACGACCTTGAACGCTCTTTTCTCAAGCATACGGCGGAACATATGAAGCATGAGGGCAAGCCTCTGCTCTTTTGCGTGGCGGCCGGTTCGCTCTACGATCCTTATTGCGAGTACGCGCTGGATCTGGGCATCCCCATCTTCCGCTCGGCGGACCGCGCGGCGCAGATCTATAAAAAATATCTGGAGTATGCGCTGGGACGGTAGGCAACCATCTTCCCTCCCTCTGCCCTATTTCGCTTTCTTCAGAATCTCTTCCACGGTTTTCAGGTCGTAACTCATACCCCAGCGCTTTATCAGGCCCATGGCGTTTTCCGCTATTTCCGGGATGTCGGCGGCGGGAATCTTAGCTTCGGAAAGCCTGGTCGGTTCTCCGATCTTACCGAACCATTTTTCAAAGGCAGTTATCGTCTCTTCCGCGGTTTTTACGCCGAATACCGCGGAACCGAATTTTTCCAGCCGGCCCGGGCCGTCCGTCTTAAGGTGGTATTTGAACCAGGCCGGTATAATTATGGCCAGGCCCGCGCCGTGTGCTATGTCGTAAAGCGCGCTCAGGGAATGTTCGATAGCGTGATTGGCGAAGCTCGTTCCTCCGTAGCCCAGCGATTGCAGTCCGTTCAGGGCAAGCGTGGCCGACCACATCATGGACGCCCTTGCGTCGTAATCCCCTGGATTAACTCGTATCCGGTCCGTGCCTGATATTACGGACCGGGCTATGGCGTGGACAAGTTCGTCGGTGATCGTCACATCAGCGTCCCTGGTTGTGAAATAGCCCTCTATAAGGTGCGCTAAAGCGTCCACTCCGCCGTTGGCGACCTGTATGGCCGGGAGCGTAAGCGTGGTTTCGGGGTCCAGTATGGAAACCTTGGGGAAGATCTTGGGCGAGACCGTTGAGAATTTTTGCTTTGTCACTTCATTGGTTATCACGCAGCCCTGGTTCATCTCTGAGCCTGTGGCCGGGATGGTCAGGACCGTAAAGACGGGCAGCGCGTCCTTGATGGCGGCCCGGCCGCTGAAAAAATCCCATAGATCTCCGTCATATCTGGCGCCGGCGGCTATCGCCTTTGCTTCGTCTATGACGCTGCCGCCTCCGGCCGCGATCATAATGTCGCAGCCGTTTTCTTTGGCTTTTTTTACCCCTTCGCGCGCGTGAGTTAGGACGGGGTTGGGCTTTACTCCGGCGTGTTCGACGACCGTTATGCCGTTTTTGACCAGCGAGTCCGTGACGGCTTCGTGTACGCCGTTATTCTTTATACTCCCCCCGCCGTAGATCAGCAGGGCCTTTCTGCCCGCCCTGGCGGCTTCACCGCCCAGCTTCGGTATGGAGCCTTTTCCGAATATTATTTTTACGGGGTTATAAAAAGTGAAGTTTTGCATCTTATCTCCTCTTCCTTGCGGTCTATACAGTTTTATATCTTTTGAGCTGGAAAAACAAGGCGCTCAGCGTCCGTAAATCCTTATTTTTGTAGAATGTAAGTATGGAGCGCAATCTCAGGATACTTCATTTGAGCGAAAGTTCCCGCTGGTCCGGCGGGGCCGCTCAGGCGCTTGCGCTGGCGGTCCGGCTCAAGGCCAACGGCCACGAAAATCTTATTGCCTGTCCGGAGGGCGGAGATCTTTGGGGAAAGGCGGATGCGGCCGGTCTTGGCTTGTCGCACTTCAGGCCCCGGAGGGATTACGACCTCTCATGCGCTTACCGGCTGGCGCATTTTATCGAGCGCTGGAAGCCGGATGTCATGAACGCGCATCATCCTAAGGCCCACGCCATGTGTCTCATCGCGAAAACTATTACCCGCCGCAAGCCGGTTTTAGTTGTTACGCGGCGCGTATCCCATACGCTTATAAATACTTTCTTCGCCCGGCTTAAATATCGCAGCCCGCTTATCAACGGTTATATCGCGGTGGCGGAATCCGTGCGCCGGATGCTCCTGGCCTATGGTTTGTCTCCTGAAAAAGTCCGGACCATCTACAGCGGAGTGGATGCGGCGCGTTTTACTCCTTCAGTCCCTTCCGAAAAAATATTAAGTGAATTGGCTGTCCCCCCCGGCATGCCGGTATTGGGGCTTATAGGAAATTACAGTTTTGACAAGGGGCAGCACGTATTTATTGAGGCGGCCAGCCGTCTTTTCGGCGAGGGCGGGAGATTTATCCTGCTTCTGGCCGGCCGCGACACCGATTCCCAGTCCGTAAAGAATCTCCTTGTTGAAAAGGGATTTCCGCTGGAACAGGCGCGCCTGTTGGGCCTAAGGCAGGACGTCCCGGATCTTCTGTCCGTCCTGTCGTTGAGCCTTAACTGCGCGGTCAAGGGCGAGGCGTTAAGCGGGTCTATCCGGGAGTCTATGGCGATGGGAGTCCCGGTCATAGCCAGTGATATTTCCGGCAACTGTGAATTGGTCCGACAGGATAAGACCGGTATGCTGTTTCCTCCCGGTGACGATACCGCGCTGTATGTCCGTCTCAAATACGCTCTTTCTCACCTTGACGCCCTGCGTGATATGGCAGACCGGGGACTTGTTTTAGTTCGTGAAGACTTTACGGTGGATATTATGGCCCGCAAGACTTTCCTTTACTACAGAGAACTGCTTGGGAAAAGGTAATAGGACGGACCGGCAGGCAACGGCGGGTGTTTTAGGTTCAGATAAGTTTTCCCTGCAGCAGCCAGGCCATGCCGAAGAGGGCCGCGAAGCCGACCACGTCGGTGATGGTGGTCAGTACTATACCTGAAGAGTGTGCGGGGTCAAAGCCCAGTTTTTTCATGGTCAGCGGTATAAGCGCTCCGCTTAAGCCGGCGGCCACAAGATTTACAAGCATGGCCACGCCTATGACCAGCCCCAGATAGGGGTTTCCCTTCCACAGCCAGATGATGACCGCCGCCACAAGGCCCGTAACGAAGCCGTTTACGAAACCAACCCAGACTTCGGTGAGAACCATCTTCATGGCGCTTTTCGGCTCTATTTCGCGCATGATCATGCCCCTGAGGACCACTGAAAGTGTCTGGGTCCCGGCATTGCTTCCCTGCCCCGCTACTATGGGCAGGAATACGGCCAGCACGGCCACTTTCGCTATCAGATCTTCGAAAACCGCCACCACGGCACCGGCAAGGAAAACCGTGGCTAAATTGATATGCAGCCAGGGCAGGCGTTTTTTTATCTTAAAGGACGAAGGCGAATAAACGCGTTCCTCGGCGCTGGCGCCGAACAGGATCTGCAGATCTTCCGTGGCCTCTTCTTCGGTGGAAGCGATTATGCTCTTTGTGCTGACTACGCCTATTATCCGTCCGGTTTCGTTAACCACCGGCACGGCGAGGTAATGTTTCCGGGAGAACATGGCCATCAGCTCTGCCTGGTCCGCGAACGGGGAAATTTTCACAACATCTCTGATCATTATTTCTTCCAACGGCGCGTCCATCGGGGCAAGCAGCAGATCGCGCATGTTCAGGACACCCAGCAGGACATTGGAGGTGTCAACAACATAACAATAGGTGGCGGGCAAATGCTTCTTGGCGATCTGGCGCAGCTTCAGTATTACTTCCCTCACTTTCATGTCGCGGTGGAAGGCCAGGAAATCGGTGTGCATCATGCGGCCTGCGCTTTCTTTGGGATAAGCCAGGATCTCGGCCATGTCTTTGGAAAAATCATTGGCCAGCAGGGGAATGACCGCCTTTGAAAAAGCCGGGTTGAAGCGGCGGAAAATGTCGGCCGCGTGATATTTTCCGATCTTTAGGAGAATATCGGCCGCTTCTTCTTTTTTTGGGTTCTTTTCAAGCAGCTGCGCGGCCGTTCTGGGCGGCAGGTGTTCAAGGCACTGTGCCGCCAGGGTGGCCGGCAAGTCTTTCAGCACCTGCGCCGCGTCGGAAACCGCAAGCGTTTCAAGCGCCTGGGCGGCTTTAAGAGGGTCGTTCTGGATAAACTTCTTTACGATCTCTATAGCGGCTTCTTTTTTCTTCATATTATACCCCGCCTCGCTTCTTTTCAGGCGTCGAGGCCCGTTTCAGGCGGTCCATTATGGCGCGACCCAGGCCTTTTGCCGGTACCGGTTCCGCCAGTATGATATCAACGCCCGCCGCGTCCAGTTCGTGCAGATGGGAAAACAGGTTGGCTGCCGCCTCCTCAAGATTTCCGGAGCCGGAGAGGATCCGGAAAATTTTTACCGCCGCTGACGGCCGGGTGGTGAAAGCCAGGTAGCCGTATCTGAGCCCTTTTCCCGGCTTTAGAGGCGTTGCGCGGATAATGCGCAGGGGCGCGCGCGGCGAATAATGTTTTATAAGTTGTCCCGGAGAAGCCGGTTTCTTCCCCCCCTTCAGGGCGGTATCTAAACTTCCGGTCACGCGTTCTATCTCTTCCCGCGGCAGTCCTCCGTGGCGCAGGATGAATCCTTTTCCTTTTCTGAAGGTCAGCACCGTTGACTCAACTCCTATGCGCGTCCGGCCGGCGTCGAGAATTATATCAGGTCCGTTTTTTAATTGGTTCCTGGCGTGTGCCGCGGTGGTGGGGCTTAATGACCCGAAACTGTTGGCGCTGGGGGCGGCAATGGGTGTTCCGGCCGCTTTTATCAGGGCCAGGGCCGTAGGATTGTTTGGCATGCGCAGGGCAACCGTGGCCAGCCCGGCCGTAACGATATCCGGCATGATTTTCTTTTTCGGGAGCACCAGGGTCAGCGGTCCCGGCCAGAAACGCTTCATCAGCGCTTCGGCCCCGGCGCTGACGCGGGCCAGCGTTTTAGCCTGGCGTATGGACGCCACGTGAACGATCAGCGGGTCGAAGCGCGGCCTTTTCTTGATCTCGAATATTCTGGCGACCGCTTTCGCGTTCAAAGCGTCGGCCCCCAGGCCGTAAACGGTCTCTGTCGGGAAAACCGCCGTACCGCCTCCGCGGATAAAGGCGGCGGCTTTCTTGACGGCTGCCGGAGAAGCTTTGACGAAAAGGGACATTCGCATACATTGGGAATTCCTGCAAAGTTTTAATTCTTCGCGCGCGCAGAATTCGGATTTTTTTACAGAAATTTAAAAAGGTCAAAAAGTTCGGAGAGGGAGGGATTCGAACCCTCGAAGGCTTGCGCCTTACAGGTTTTCGAGACCTGCTGTTTCAACCGCTCACACACCTCTCCACTTGTCGCACCCCGCGCGAGCTAAAACGCGCGCGGGGCGGATTACCGCCGGGCCTTTAGCGGAAAGCGGCCCGGTGCTCCACAAGGGGGGCTAAGCCCCCCCTTTCATCGTCGTTCATTTTCACCAACCATTAAAAGGTTGGTGAAAGTGAACTGAACCCCCCTTAAAAGGTAAGCGGGGCTTGCTACGAAGGAAGTGTCCCGCACTTATGTCGCATCCCTCTCTTCCGCGCTTGCTCCCGGCGCTTCGCTTGGCGGGACCCCTTCCGGGGATTTCCCCACAGGCGGACACCGCTGTTGCGGTTTCCCCTACGTTGCGCTGACCCCCCCGACAATGAAATCTCCTGAACAATAAGGAGTCGGAGTTAAAAGCATGCGCACTTAATGATTATATAAAATCGGAAGAGGTCGGTGTGTGTTCGGAATGGAACGGCTACAAATGGTAAAATGTATCAATGACCACTGATTGGACCCGCAGACGCAGTTTCGCCATCATCTCGCATCCCGACGCCGGAAAGACCACGCTGACGGAAAAGATGCTGCTCTACAGCGGCGCCCTGCACCTGGCCGGGTCGGTCACGGCCCGAAAAAATCAGCGCGCCACCGCTTCGGATTGGCTGGAGATGGAAAAGAAGCGCGGCATCTCCATCAGCTCCACAGTTCTGCAGTTCGATTGCGCCGGTTACAGGGTAAATTTACTGGACACTCCGGGCCACCGCGATTTTTCCGAAGATACCTACCGCGTTCTGACCGCGGTTGACGCCGTTATAATGGTCATAGACGCCGGCAAAGGCATCGAGAGCCAGACCCTCAAACTTTTTGAGGTATGCCGCCAGCGGGGAATCCCTATTTTTACTTTCATGAACAAGCTGGACAGGCCCGTCAGGGACCCGCTTGCGCTTATGGATGAACTGGAGGAAATGCTTAACCTCCGCCCCTTCGCTATGAACTGGCCTATAGGGACCGGTTCCGACTTCCGAGGCGTTTATGACCGCCGCACACGCCAGGCGCATCTTTTTGAACACACTCCGGGCGGCGCGTACCGGGCCCCGGAGGCCGTGGGAGACCGGTCGGATGAGGCTATTCGTGAAAGGCTTAGCGCGCCTGTGCTGGCGCAATTCCTGGAGGAAGTTGATATGCTGGACTCGGTTGGGACCGTCTTTGACCGGGAGCAGGTCATTGCCGGAACCGCAACCCCCGTATTTTTCGGAAGCGCGTCCAATAACTTCGGCGTCCAGCTGCTGCTTGACGGGTTCCTGCCGCTTGCGCCCGCTCCGGCGGCTCATCGTTCCGGGACAGGCCTGGTCCAGCCGGATACCCCCTCTTTTTCGGGCTTCATTTTCAAGATCCAGGGCAATATGGATCCCAAGCACCGCGACCACGTGGCTTTTTTGCGGGTCTGCTCCGGAAAATTTACACGGGACATGTCGGTGACGCACCAGCGTACAAAACGCCGGGTACGTCTCACCAACTCCCACAAACTTTTCGGAGCTGAGCGCGAGATAATGAACGAAGCCTGGCCAGGCGATATTATAGGCCTGGTCGGACATCCGGATTTTCTTATCGGCGACACGCTTACCGAAGACACCGGTATAGCTTATAATGAAATCCCGCGCTTCCCGCCGGAATGTTTCGCCCTCTTGCATAACCCTTCACCCGCGCAATACAAATCCTTCCGCAAGGGCCTGGATCAGGTGCTGACCGAAGGCATCGTGCAGCGGTTCTGGCTGTCGGACGACCCCAATCAGTCGCCTCTGCTGGCGGCGGTCGGGCCGCTCCAGTTTGAGGTCGCCCAATACCGGCTTAAGGCGGAGTACGGCGCCGAGTCCCGCATTGAAACTCTTTCCTGGACGCATGTCCGGTGGCCGGAATCCAAGGATCCGGGCCGGGACGTTAGCGCTCTCTCCCTGCCCATAGGGTCGCGCTGGGGCCATGATGACGCGGACAACCCCGTCATATTCTTCCAGGATGCCTGGGCGCCCGGTTATTTGCTGCAGCACAACCCCGACGTGACGTTAAACGACTTCGCTCCCAGGGACCGTGATAAAGCCCATGCTTTCGCCCGGCCTAAAGCCGCCTAAACCATACACTGCGCCTGAGCGTGCGCGACTTGCTACAATATTACAGGGGCAGGGTATAACATGAAAAATAAACGATTTCTTATTGTCTTGGCGGCTTTTGTTTTCGCGGCCGCGGTTTTTGCGGTTGCCTGGTCCCGCCGTCCCGCGGCGGAACCTGTTCCGGGCGCGCGAAAGCTTAAGATCGTAACCACACTGTTCCCCCTTTACGATATGGCCGGGGCCATCGGCGCCGGTAAAGCGGAGGTGTCTCTCTTACTGCTTCCCGGCGTGGAACCGCATTCTTATGAACCTAAGCCCGGAGACATTGTCCGGATCAACGAAGCCGATATTTTTATCTATACCGGCGGTTCCATGGAACCCTGGGCGGAAGACCTCATAAAGAGCGTTTCCAACAAAGGCCTGACTGTGTTGAACGCCGGCCTTGGAGTGACATTAATGCGGGGAACAGGAACGGGTCCGGCTGAACCCGAGAACGCCCCGGACCCTCATATCTGGCTTGATCTGGATAATGCCGGAGTAATGGCGGGGAATATACTTGCCGCGCTGGAAAATAAAGACCCCTCTAACAAAGATCTCTATCAACGGGCGGCCGCCGCCTACCGAGGCAGACTGGCCGCGTTGGATACCGCCTACAAGACGGGGCTTTCGGCGTGCCGCACAAAAGAGATAATTTACGGCGGCCATTACGCCTTCGGCTACCTGGCCCGGCGCTACGGCCTTAAATACCTGGCCGCCCAGGGCCTCTCTCCCGATTCCGAGCCCACCGCCAGGGACCTTGTCGCGCTGGTGGAACAGGTGAAAAAAGATAAAATCAAATTCGTTTTCTACGAGGAGCTGACCAGCCCCAGGATCGCGGAAGCCATCACGGGTGAGACGGGCGCCAAAATGCTGCTCCTGAACGCCGCGCATAATGTGTCCAGGGACCAGATGGAGCGCGGAGTCTCTTTCTTTGATATACTTCAAAGCGATCTTGATAACCTCAGGGAAGGATTGGAATGCCGGTAAATACCGTATTATCCGTTAAAAACATGTCATTCAGTTACGGGGCCATGGAAGTGCTCCGCGACGTCAGTTTCGACGTGCTGAAAGGCGACTATATCGGTCTGGCCGGACCCAATGGCGCGGGTAAGACCACGCTTATTAAAACCATCCTTGGGTTGACCGACGGCTATACCGGTTCAGCGGAACTGTTAGGCATGGAGAGGCGGAACTTCAACACCTGGAACCGCGTCGGCTACCTGCCGCAGAGGGTGAACGCTTTTAACCCGCTTTTCCCGGCTAAGGTGAAGGAAGTTGTCGGCTTGGGGTTGCTCTCGAAAAAAAGTTTTCCTAAGAGGTTTAACGCTGCGGATGAAGTTAAAATATTGCAGACGCTGGATCTTATGGGCGCAGCGGACCTTGGCGATAAACTTGTCGCGGAACTTTCCGGCGGCCAGCAGCAGCGCGTTTTTCTGGCCAGAGCTCTGGCGCCGGACCCGGAACTCCTGATCCTTGACGAGCCCAGCACGGCGCTGGATCCTGTTTCGCGCGAAGGTTTTTATGATGTGATCAAAAAGCTGAATAAGGAGCGGGGCATAACCACGATACTCATCACCCACGATACGGCGCAGATCGGGCGCTACGCCAATAAACTGCTGTATCTGGACAAACGCGTGATCTTTTACGGCCAATTTGGGGATTTCTGCCACTCTCCGGAAATGACCGCTTATTTCGGAGAGTTTTCACAGCATCTTATATGTCATCAGCACTAAAACCCGGTTGCGGAACGCGCAGGAACCCTGCCACCAGCTATGCGAGATGATTTTACTATGTTCCATTTTCTGAGTTACGCCTTTATCCAGCGGGCTTATCTGGCCGGCTCTTTTATAGCCGCGCTTTGCGCCATGCTGGGCCTGTTCCTGGTCCTGCGCAGACTGTCTTTAATAGGCGACGGCCTTGCGCATGTCAGTTTCGGAGCCATAGCTCTTGGGCTTTTCTTCGGCTTTTACCCCTTCTATGTCGCCGTTCCCGTGGCGCTGATCGCCTCGTATTTTATTCTGAAGCTCACCGAAAAAGCGAAGATGTACGGCGATGCGGCCATTGGCATAGTTTCCTCCGTGGGAATAGCCGGCGGAGTCATTCTGGCCGGCCTCTCCAAAGGGTTCAATGTGGACCTTTTTAGTTATCTCTTCGGCAATATCCTGGCGATAAGCGGCCGTGAAGTATATTTATCGCTTGCCCTTTCGCTGGCCGTGCTGCTGGTCATACTGGTGTTTTATAATGACCTATTTTCGGCGACTTTCGACCAGGAATATGCCAAGCTTACTGGCGTCAAAACCGACCGCATCAATTTGCTCCTTACCTCTCTTACCGCCGTCACGGTAGTTTTGGCCATCAAGGTGGTGGGCATCATGCTGGTCTCGGCCCTGCTTATCCTGCCCGCCGTCACCGCGCTTCAATTGGCGAAAGGCTTCAAATTCGCGATGTTCTTATCCGTTCTGGCCGCGGTCCTCTCGGTAATTGCCGGAATTACAGTCTCTTTTTTCATGGATCTGCCCGCCGGCGCGGCCATAGTAATGTGTAATGTTCTGTTTTTTTCCGCCGCTCTGCTTTCTAAAAAGCTGGTCAGGTAGGATACGTCGGGGGATGTGGATAACATAGGGGATCTTCTTTATTTAAAATTAGAATGGGGGGCGTTATGAAAAAAAATAACGGCGGCGGTGGATACGATCCTGCGGTGGAACTTGCCAAAGGGGCAAAGCTTGAGGCCGCGGCATACGATAAAACCCAAAAGGCGGCGGTTCTTGCAGGCAAGGTTACGGTCGGAGGCGCGCCCGGTATAGCGGAGATCTCAGGCATAGCGACCGGCCAGATCCTGGAAGCCGGATTGGAGGGAACCGTTGACCTCTGGCTTTCCATCTTCCGTTTTAAAAGGCCTGATGGCACCACCAACCATGTCGCGGGGTTGAATATCCCAGCAAAACTGGCGGCCGGGCAGGGCGCTATCGATACGGCCAAAACGCTGGCCGATTTTATCAACGTTTCCGGAAGACCTTACAAAGCCGAAGCAAAAGGCGGCAGAGATAAAGCCACAATAACCATCACCTACGCCGAAACAAAAGAAAAGTAGGGGCATCCCCCCCACCCATGATTTTGAATAAAATTGTAAATAAAGAGATACGTTGTCGGGTTGGCCTGCCATGCTTATGCGGTGTGGTGTGAAAAAAATGTGTGCTAAAGTTAACCCGAATCCTGCAATTCAAGCCGGTTTACATTGGCAAACCGGCGGCACAAAAAAATGCAGGATTCCCCGCAGCAGCGGGTCGAAAACCAAGCGCAATGCGCGCCAGGTTTTTGAGGGTGTATGCCGCGCGAAGCGCACCTGAGCTCCGCGAAGGGAAAAATTCAACTGAATTTTTCAGGTTAGCAAATCAATGAGCGCCTATAATAATAAGCTGGAAGCCCAATATTCAAAAAATGTCCCGCTCAGGCATCGGAAATCGTTTGGCCAGTTTTTTACGCCATATAATATCGCGGTCTTTATGTCCGAGTGGATTTTGGGATCACGAAAAAAAGAATTGCGTGTATTGGATCCGGCTGCTGGGCTGGGCGTTTTTCCCCGCGCTATAAATGCTGTTAAAAAAGCAAAAAAAATTCAGATGAGTTTGTGGGAGATTGATAGTCGGATTTGTTCCGGGTTGGTGTCGGCTGTGAGAGAATTTTCAATTCCAATAGCCATCAATAATTCTGATTTTTTGTCCGCCCCTTGGCGCGAAAAGTTCGATGGGATAATTGCCAACCCCCCTTATTATAAACACCATTTTATTGCGAATAAAGATGTTTGGCATCAGGCGATGTGTGTGAATTCATTTTTTAGTTTCAGTAAGCAAACAAATATATATTGTTGGTTCCTTGTTAAGGCGATAGGTCTCTTGTCGGATAAGGGGCGTTTTGCCTTTATTATTCCGAGCGAGTTCCTGAACTCTAATTATGGTGAAAAAATCAAAGAGTTCCTGCTGTCTAGCGGAACACTGCGTCACATGATTGTCGTAGATTTTAAAGAGAGTCTGTTTGATAATGCGTTAACAACATCTGTAATTGTTTTAGGCGAAAAATCTTCGTCAAAAAACAAGGAGGTTTGTTTTTACACCGTTACAGACGTGGCTTGCTTAAAGAACCTGAACAAATTCCTTAAAATAACTCCCCGTAAATCGCTGCCGTTTTCGAAGCTTGATCCAAAAATAAAGTGGCGGAACTATTTCAATGGAAATGCCAAGATTGAGTCTGATGGTTTTGAGTCATTTGCGCGACTTGGGAGATTTTCTCGTGGGATAGCCACTGGTTCAAATGAGTATTTTGTGTTAAGCCGGGATGAGGCTATACGGCATCATATGCCGTTACAAGCCCTTGTCCCATGTATTTATAGGGCAAGCTATGTGAAGGATATTGCTTTTACAGATGATGATTTTGAATTATTGAAGCGGGATGGCAAAAAGGTTTATTTGTTTGATGGGAAAGGATCTGATTCGGAATTCTGTGCGGAGTATATTCAGTTCGGAGAAAAACTGGGCGTTAATGATAAGTTTTTAACAAAAAATCGTAAGCCTTGGTATGCTCTTGAAAAGCGGGCGGTTTCAAAAATATGGGTTTCGGTTTTTGGAAGGAATGGGCTAAAATTTATTTGGAACACTAGTTGCTGCAAAAATCTCACCTGCTTCCATTCTTTTTATCCGACAGAATACGGCGCGGGGTATCTGGACATCTTGTTTATTTATTTGAATAGCAGTTTGGCAAAAAATATTTTTGACTTGGAAAAGCGGGAATATGGTGATGGATTGGAAAAATTTGAACCTAACGATATAAATAAATCTAAGGCTATTCGTTTTTCCTTGTTAAGTGATATCGATGTGAAACGCCTCGCACAACTTCAGAGGGCACTGTTAAAATCTTCTCGCTGTGGGCATGCGGCAATAATCTCTGAGGCTGATAGTATCTTTAATCGATATGCCCGATTGCCTTCAGTGATATAAATGTGAAAACAAATTTTGGCGATACGGTGCCCTTATCCAGAAAGCAAGGAGCCTGTCCGACATAAGCAATTTCGTATGCAATTGCCGTTTTTTGCCCGCGCCAGATAGTTAGCAATTAATGTATTGAAGGTTTTTGTGCGGCGAGGGTAATTTCGCTCCTCTCTCAGCTTTGAAAAGTAAAAACCCGCGTTTGCGGGTTTTTATCAAATCTTCGGAGTTTTCAGGATAAAGTTCGAAACTACTATGCGCAACATCCTGAAGATTCTTTATAAATACCTTTATCGATCCGTTTCTCCTGTCCGCTGACTGCTCGATGTCGTCGCGGGCGTGGCCACGCCGCGCGGCCCCGCACCGCTCCCCTGCACCGCACGTTAGCCGCACGGTCGGCCACGCCGCGCGGCCGCCCATGCTTGCCGCAGGTTAGCGGGTTCGCAGGCTTCCGGCACGCCGCGCGCCGTCGTTCTGCTCCCAAGGTATGGGGAAGCTTATTGTTTAGCATAAGCATCACCCCCTTCCCGTCCGCCAGAGGCGGCCGGGTTTCGGCTTCGCCGTACACCGCAGAAAATTATTTCCCGCGCGC